>JGI24159J19872_10000510_pt1 | contig 35087 bp, 19 predicted proteins | sample Ectturendosymbi4_FD_19872 | JGI IMG/M metagenome (IMG submission 19872) | reverse complement strand
GACCCCTTCTGCGGCCTGTGAATGTGGCGCAGAAGAACAAACCGTCGACCATGTTGTCCTCCAATGTCCAATCCATTAACCTCCTCATGGACTGCACAACTTACTGTCCTGGACGAAGAGACAATCGAATGTCTGCTCAACACCTACCCCTAGATCTAGTGAGGCCTAGCAGTGGAAACTCGCTCAAACGACGGGGAAGAAGAAGTGAAAAACACCATTGTAAGATGCCTTGCAGTAGGCTTGTTGTGGTGGCTGATGACCCAAAAATGCTGGTAAAACGTTGGAGTGACAGTGCACATACACAGTTCTGAAACTCACGCATTTTCATGTTGTCTAAGTGTTGTGCTGTTTTGCTCAAACGCCGAAGGTGTTTATATGAAAACGTTTACATTTATTTAAACACTTTCACTGCTCCAAGCGTGCCGGTGATATCAAATGGCTGTAACTGCTAAGGTTTTTTCTGTGTTTTGATGAACAACTGGCTGTTAACAAAGGCTTAAATGACGGTAAACTGGCTTTCGAGAACTTTCTTTATTAAACACGCCCTTGTCATTGTTGCAGACGCACCCATTTAAATGGTAAGTTAAATTCAATCGTATTTTACCTGTAGCCACTGGTGCAACAGCCATCTAATATGTTGCCCTGTGTAAAGGTTAACTAATTGATATTGTTATGATAAACCGTAATGAAACAACAACCATTCATCAATCGTTAATTCCCCCTTTTCAACATCTGGGTACCATAGCGGTGCAGGCGTTTTTCTCGCAGCAACAGGTTTAGGAAGAAGACTTCGGATTGAAGAAGTGCATTAATGGCTTCCCGTCGAGAAAGTTACAAAAAAATTACAAGTTACAATTATTCCGAATATTATGGGTTGGAAACAAAAAAAGCTTCCTTTTCCTTTCACAAAATTGCCATTTGTCGCAATATTTTTCTGCCAGGTATAAATTAGCCCCTCGGATGCGTTTTAATTACCTCACGTTTTAGCGAAGCACCTCGAGTAAAACTTATTTTCTTAGGATAGACGCATATCAAGGTACCAGAGAGTGAAACCAACAGTGAGTGAGTAAGCACAATATCTAAACAATCATAAAAAGCGCTGGAGAAAATATTGGGAATACATTCAAAACAAAAAAGCACAGTAGCAGAGTTGGAAACGCTATTTACATTTTTATTTAAAGAAAATTTTATGCTGTAATTCATGTCCGCTCGGCGAAGTAATGCTCACAACACGTAAACAGTCAAAGTCACTTCGTAATTTCCGACCATTTTTTTCTCTTGGCAACGCCATTAAGACCGTTTTTTCACAACTAATAAAGAACTTTTTCTCTCTCTGTCCGCATGTGTTATTCTGCTATAATCTCATTCTCTCAAAGCAGAAAGGAGAGCAAACTTTGACGAATTTCTTCAACAAAGAAATGCGCTTCTGTGCGGTCTTTCTTGACATGAAATGGTGTCAAGGCATTCATTTCAAATGAGTTTGTATTTCTTCCCAATTAGTTGCTTGAATTTTTCCGGAAAAGCATGATCTCTTTCGTGATCATGTCCCTGATGCTCAAAACGTTTTTAACGAATTTTTCATACGGAGAGTTTGACCGGATATTCCCTCTCAAATTTTTGCGATTAGACTTCTTTGTCGTTCCAGGTGGGTTGAAAGCTTTTATCAGGATAGTTATTCTCTTATGACTTTGCATGATTATCAGAGTTAAAAAGAGCCTTGTACTCTCTTCCCTAAAAAGCTATTGCACTTGGGAAATGCACGCTGCAATGCCTATTGTTACTGGCCAGGTAGAGACAAAATTTGCGCTTGCTAAAAAAGAAAAGAAAAAAAGAAAAAAAGCCAACGCCAAGAATTTTTTCGCCAGGTATGTGTGTAGGCTTATAAGTGCTGCCGTAAGACGGTCCTAAGGATAAACCGATGTTTGCGTTAAACCGACGCCGAGGCACAGCTTTTCTGACAGGACAGCCTTTTAACTTTCAAAAATTGATTACCAGTTATGTCGCACCAAGCGCTGCAGTTAAATAAGTTAGGATTTTAAGGCCTGTAATTGTCATATAAAATCGATGGGCTCATACATTATTATCACTATTGAACTACGAAATTCGTTGAGATAGAAATTGTGTTTGAGATTTTGATGATCAGCCGTAAAATTTGCAAACGCTCTAGTTCATATATAGCAAAACACTATGCGGAAACCTAGTGTATACGTTAGATATTGTAAAAATTGTCAATTACGGAGTACGCCTTTTCTATTAATTTTTTTACTTTGATTTTGGTGACCGCAATTGGCGGCAGGCCGAAGCCTGGAATTTGCTTCTTGCTGAGGTGGCTGAGGTGAACGCTCTTGCCCAAGGAGCGCAACGGCGATTCACTCAATGGCCATGGATCGAACACCCAACCTTCCAATTGGGAGGCGGACACTTCACCATGCCGAGTGGTGTGTGTGAAATTCAGAGTGATGGCACAGAGACAGCTGTCAGATGAAAAAATTAAGGAAAGAGAATAAACTTTGCAGTGACTAAGAAAAGATGAAAGACAGTTGAAATATCAAGCAGCACTACCTTTTGCTCGGGTAACGAAAGCTGTTGCGAGTTTTTGATACTTTAATACCAGTGTGTTTTTAGAAATTCTGTATCATTTAGTACAGCTTGTGCAAATGTTAGGCTTGAATCGTAACTGTTATCGGTTCTTAAATCTTTAATAAAACTTTTCAAGACACATATTTGTTTCACCAGCTAAAAGGTTGAATAAAACATTTTGGCGCACAACCAGGCTGTTGCGGGATCTCCAATGAAAATTATGGCAACTACCATTAACTTATTTCGTTTTTTGGCCTGTTTGTGCATCATATTCGGAACCCTACTGTTGGCAAAAAGCGTCTCGGCGTGTGGTAAGTCATAGTTGTCACGACCTGCATTTTATGTCTTTCTTTTATAAATACCGACAAATTGAAAGGACTTCATACACTGTGCTATGTGAGTCTGCACAACATACTGTCCATGACTATAAGTGCGTTGGCAAAAAGATTCATGAAAGTTAGTTTGAAATGATTCTGCCTTTGTTTAGAACTGAACCATTTGCATCCATGTACACGATCAGATCTATCCGAATTCAAGCATAAACATACTGTACATGAGCTAAAAACCCGGACTTTGCTCAAATCAAAATTCATGTCAAGCAAATCTGACTCAAATCTTAGCTCACCTTGTTTTTGACGGAAAGCAAATAAACACAATCAGAGCAGGTTCATAGAAATAAAAGTTGGCGACAAAGCTTCGAGTGAAATTGCCTTTTAAATATATTTTTTATTAATAGCTGTTAAAATACAGGAGAAAAACCAAATTGCTTCTGTTTTTTTTTAATCTGCGCCCAAAGCCGGTGTATACGAACACGAAGTTGGCCTTAACCACTAGTCGTACGATTTTAGATTATTGAACTCTATACCGACTTTGCAGTTCATTTTGTACTAGGCTTATGTCACTTTGTTGGAGCAGGCCCGTAGCCACGGGGGACATTCGGGGACAGTGCCCCCCAAATTTTTGTGCCCTCTCAAATTTTGTTGTGCCCAGAAAAAATTGTTTTCAACATATAATAAAAGCAAAAGTCATGCCCCATAAAGATGCATTTTGCCCTGCCCCCCCCAAACTTAAATCCTGGCTACGGGCCTTTGCTGGAGAGACACTGCTACATTATACAAAAAACTATGCAGTTTCATCCGAAATAAGTTTAAAATTTCTTGAAACTTTTTCTTTTCCTGTAAGGTTTAAAGCTTTACGTAGCGCAAGTAGAAATGAAACGTTGATATTGGCTAGGGTGGCGTACAAAACTTGCAAGATGGCTATAAACATCGCAAAATTTTTGCAGATACGCGGTGCGCCGATCGTATTCCGTGGTGGTGTTCTCATGGCGATGTTCACTGCCGTGAAAACACACGACACGCCCTCGTGTGCCCAGCAACTTGCGGTTTATGTGATCCTTGTCCGAAGAACGATTTCACATGCGAATTCGGTAAGACGCCAACATTTCACAGAACTGTGTAAAACGTTAGACATGACTAAATGCTGGCTTCCTTTTCATGACAAGTACAGTCCCTAGCGCTATAAATCAGTTCCAGGCTTGTTTACTACTAAAGTTTTGTGTACTTAATAAAGAAGCAAATACCTAGTAATCATTGTCAAGTACTAGCACAGTACTATGCAACAGCCATAACACCATGGGCGTAGTCAGGGGACCACTTGGGCAATGGTCTCCCAAGATATATGATTTCCATAATTTGCCTCCCATTTTGACAATTTTACATAAAGGTCGTGCCACGGTTTTAGTGAACATGGTGACGTCATCGAAACGCGAACAATAATATTATATTTGTGTGATATGCACAATAACATGCATACCACACAAAGTTTGCCCCCCAAAGTTTTCTAGCAAACAACCGTTTTACATGTTTTGAGTTTTTTTGTTTGACCGTGAAGTCGTCATGTAGTTGCGAAAAAATACAATACAATGTTGTTAGTTTTCACATCAGCCAGCAAGCAAGGCATCACCAATTTGTAATGTGGCAGAGGTCATTAGTCATGTAGCCGTGTTGTTAATTCTACTATTATGTTTGTTGTCGAAGTGCCTCCCAATCAGTCCACTTTGAAGTCAGGGTTTGGAACAAATAATGACAAGTTTGTATAAACCATACGTTGTTAAAAACCAAATTNACTTTTGCTATACTAACACAATACAAAGCAAGAGATTAATATAACACTGGTGATCCCAACTAATACATAAGTTGATATTTTTTATGGTGGTTAATGTACTCGGTATAAAAAGCTGTTTGTGGCTCTATATTTAAACGAAGGCTGTGGAGGTGTGAAATTGCGTCAGCCAAGAGATAGAAACATACCGAAATTCCAAAGATAAATTAAATTTAAAAGTCTTACAAGGGCGCTGGCTTGATCCCGCTTTATAAAATACGAACGAAACCTGTTATAGTCGTCAATATACCTTGTAGGCATACAGAGGGATCAGTAAAGGCCTGAGCAAAAGCCTGAGCACGATTTACTTATGTTCAATAAAGGAATGAGACTTTCCTTTTAGCCTAACAAGATATTAAAATACCCTAAAGATCATAAAGTAGACGTGTTATTTTTGGACATATGTTAGTGGCTGAGTGGCTCAGTTGGTTGAGCACGCGCCACTGAAACGGTAGATTGGGTTCGATTCTCTTTCAGATCGTAACCCGAACCGTCGTCAGAAAGTCTTCAGTACGTTTGTGTAGCTTTACGTTTGTGCATTGGGCTTGACATTCTAAAATTGACCAAACACCACTGATTTATAGTGTTTTATATTTCAATTCAGGTGAGTTGGGGGACTAAGTCCACCAAAGCCCCCGTGGCGACGGGACTGGTCGTACCGAATACTTAAAACATTACTTGCGGTCAGTTCAACCTCGCCCTCGGCGTCCATGGTTATGGGTACAGAGAAAAGGTTCACGCGCGGTGCTGCCATTGACTTGCCATTAACACAGAATTCACATTCACAAAGAAAGTAGTCGTGCTGCGCTGGCGCAAGCAATTGTATAGTAGTTGGTCACTGAGATTTGTTGAGCGTAAAATATCCAACATAAAAGATGTTGTTAATGAAAAACTTGAAAATTGTTGAGTAAAAATACCACAGGGCTGTTGAAATAACAGTTGTTTTTATCTATTAAAAAAAGGTGATAGATTTTTTATTTTTTTATCCAGAATGTGCTGCATATAAGAATACGCCTTTCACCAAACACTGTAGTTTTTATGAAGAAATGTCGATTTTTGAATAAATAACTTTGTGTTTTGCTTATTGTTTCCCAATAATATATCGGGTTCGCATTAACATTGCGGGAAGAGGCGCTGTTACGTTTATGAGCAGGGATCCGAGAGAAACTTCAAGGCGGTGTAAAAGTCTTTCGGAACCTCGAGGCAGGTAAAGAATTTCCTCAACATTTAAAGTTCGACTTCCACCAAATCTACACGTAAACTCTCATTAACTTTTTATAATGTAACAAGTAACAACTTGTTAACTTGTAGGGCATATCATAGCAATTAATTCAGCTAATGCTATTGGATCACGAACAAGGTATTGGCCGCTTCAGCAAGATTATTTTTTAAAGCATTTGTTGCTACTCAGCGGAAACTGGGCATATAGACACTTGTTTTGCTCGTGCTACGGATTTTCTTCCACGAAATTACAAGTTGAGAGATCAGTTCTGGTGTTATTTACGGCGCGGTCAGACATGTCCATCGACTTGCAAACACGTTTGGCTGGCCACAACTTTTGTTCTGAGCATTTTACCGTTGTTACACAGACACTTGTCGAGACTGGTCGCCCATGTTCTGCATGTTAATCAAATACAAGGGCCATTGCCGATTCACTGGTGGAATGTGCAGAAGATCGTGCGGTGTTTGTGTTCCTTGTGTCTTGCCACCAGATCCGCCAACTGAATGTTCTGAAGGTATGAAAAGCTGGCTTGACTGGCTATTTATGTCTTCGCTTCTTTAAACGCCTCGTGAGACAAACGAAAGAAGCACTTAAATCTTTGTGAAAAAGTCTTGTGGAATTCATCAAGCTTTTCGTTACTTGGCAAAGGTACCGAAAATTTCCAAATACGTGACTAGGTTTCCAGACGCCACACAGAGACTGGGAACTATACGGGTCTGTGTTGTGTATGTTGTCCCGGGACTAAAGTTTTCCTCAACTTTGAACCAAGTTGGAATTTGTTGAAAAACCGTCACCTATATCAAGGTGTCCCTTTTATTTTATTTTCAAATATTTATTTTGAGACATACAAGGTCTCAAGGTCTACCAGCTTTTGCTATAGAATACTGACAATGGTTTTTGCGATTTAGGAAAAGACTGCAAGGTTCGTTGCCAGCAACTTCAAGAAATATTTGAGACAAAGAAGCTGCTTGATAGTTGTTTGATTAGTTCTGTCGTTTGGTCTGAGGGAAGACATTTGAATTTACTTTCGTGTTCTTTTCCGTGTGAACCTAGCTATTATTTGAGCAATACCAGAAACGAGACTTTCAATAAAAAATTTTGAGTTTGGCTTACATACAGTGATTTATTTTTAAATATATTACCCTTTTCCTTACAAGCTACATGCACCGAATCGTTATTGTGTCAAGTGCCTTGGTTTGGCATTGATCTTTGAGTTTTCGTTACATTTTCTCATTTTTCTGTACTTACAGACTGTGAAGACTCAAAGCCGGAATGTTCGTATTGGGCAGGCCGAGGCCATTGCTTGCCTCCATCTCCTTACGCGAAGCACGTCAACTATCTTTGCAAACTGAGCTGTGAAAAGTGTTTGCCTTGCCCACACCCAAACATTTGAAACTTGTGTTTGCACAGATGCAAGTCAATGGAGGAAGTTCTCAATTGTTTAAAAAATGATTGACTTGTAAACGTTAATCAAAAAAACCCATTCATAAAAGCAACGTTTTTAACCAAAAAAACTCAATCATAAAACCAACTTTGTTCAAAATCCTATGAACGATGATAATGCGTGCGCAACGTAATAAAGACAATTTAAACATCGATAGAACACCGTTGCTTTATTGTTCCTTTCAGGGAAAGTGATATTTTTGTCCGCATTTATTTTGTTGAAGTTTTTTTGTTTTGCAGTCTTTTCCACGCATAGTGCCTCCTACTGTATCCCCAAAAGACTTTTCTAAAACGAGGGATCTGATTACGTCAAAACTTGGTGTTGAAGATCGCTATCCTGGCGCTTCTGCACTTTACGCTTGTGCATCTGTTGCCTACTACCTTCACATCACCTTCAGTTGTTGTTTCTTGCGCACATAATTTATTACAAGGATGCTGCGTTTTCCAAAAGAGTCAGTCTGCATTTTTTAGTTTAGACCCGGTCTACACTCGTATAACATTTGAAGCTAAAGAGAAATTCATTTGTATGATCAGCGTTTCAATAAACTATTTAAGCTTAGAATAAAACTGACTGTTCTCGATCTCTTGTCTTTTAAATAGCAGAATGTGTTTCCTTTATTTTAAATATACTATACAGCCTCAGTTCTTCCAGCTGCTGAAACCGACTGCAGATATTAAGAAAGCTTTCTTTTTTATCAGACTAGAACATGCTCTACTTAAAACTGTGAGCACTGTACAGCCTTGCTTACTTAAAGCATATGACCCAGCTTCCTCACCAATTACGCTTGGGATGCGAGTTTTGTGTTTTCAAAAAAAGCCTTTGCAACATCGCACAACAAAAAGGTTTCAGTTTTGCAAACACGTAGGAAGGTTTGATTGGCTGAGGTTTTGCGTTGATTCCCCAATATGAGCAACTACATCAATTTTGTGGCACGTACCAGGGACCAAATTCGCTAGAAAACTTTGGAGGACAAGCTTTTGCGTTTAGATGACGTCACCATGTTCACTCAACCGTAATAGGACCTTTTTGAAAAAATTGACAAAATGGGAGACAAATTATGGAAATGATACATTTTAGGGACCATGGCCCAAGCACCCCCTGGATACGCCCATGGTGTTATGGCTGTTGCATAGTATTGTGCTTGTACTTGACAATGATTACTAGTTATTTTCTTGTTTACTAAGTACACAAAACTTATTATTATCACTTGTAGAGTTCTTTGTCAAAGTAAATAAAACAAACACAACACTTCAATTATTCTTTAAAAGGCAAACAATACATTAAAAGTAGAATTTATGAACATGTAGCTCAGGGATTAAAATGATTGACAGTTACATAATGCAATTGCAATTAATAAACATATATGTCTGCGATTTCCGTTAACTGGGCTTGCAACAGTAATGTAAACACGAAATTTGTACAACTACATTTTCTTTATCACAAATACAGTAGTAGGGGGGACAAAAGATATTGTGTGCACCCTTGTCCAAACGTTATTGTATCCCCCCTTGTCTGAAGATATTGTGTCCCCCATTGTCCAAAAAGTGTCTCAATGTGAACTCTTCGCAAAATTCCATCACTTCCGCTTGTATTTGAGATAGTTCTCTTTCAGTCATTTCCCAAGATTCATGATCGTAGGTGATGATCGGAAAAAAGACCGATTTTAAAGCTGACAGCTTGCGGTGTTTGAAGGGTACAGTTGTTGGGTCATCACAAAGCAAAGAAGCTAACGCAGAACTGGATCTGTTTCATCATCAACCTCCTTGTTCCATCTCCCCTCATTCGGGAATACGGTGGTATTCACGATGCGACCACTAACGCTACATGACCAATCACGGCGTCAAAATAAGCAGTTTATTAAAAAGAAACAAGTAAATTGTCACTTGAATTTTTCTCAGGGCCTGGTGACGTCATCAAAATCCCTGGAACTCACAAATTCGTGACGTCACACCAAAAAAGCTCAAAATAAATATCCAAAAGTGCCCGGATTTTTTAATCGAAGCTAGGAGATTTCCTGCTTCTTTAGAAGGTTTGAACAACTCTCTGGCTCTATCGGTCGGCAAACTATGACTGGACAAAGACCGAGATACTATAGTGGCTTTGCGGTCCGTAAGGGGCTAGCTTCTTCACCTCCTGCAGTGAATTGCCACTCACTTGCAGCGCACGGAGAGTAATATCCCGTTTTTTAGCGTTGATTTTCATTCCCGCTTGGTAGCACGTCCCAGAAAAACCATCAAGTGCATGTTGAAGACGCTGTTCAGAAGATGCAAAAAGTACAAACTCGGCCGCCAAAAGCTAACAGTTGATCCTACTACTTCCTACAGTGACAACCTCGTCGACTCGGCTGTTACTGTGTATCCAATTCATATAGACTATGAGGAGGAGTAGTGACAGAACACACCCTTGCCTGGGTCCAACATCCACGGTAAACGGTTGTAATTTGAATCCACCGACACGAACACAAACTTATGAGCAGGACTTGACGGCCAGTAACAGGCAGTTGTCAACACCGTACTCCCGAAGCACTCCCCGAAGCTTTTGACGAATGCAAAATCAGATGAACATTAAATTTGTATTTTTTGAAAATATATTTGTTTTTTACAAGCTGTCGATACCCACCAAGAACGTATTCGCGACCCCTTTTGGGTCGCGACCCGGACTGTAAGCGAAATAGGTTATTGTCATGCCACCCTGGTGGTGGTATGGTGGTCTGGTGGTGGTATGGTGGCCAATATACTCCTTACAGCATTAAAATCACCATCTTACAGGATGTAAATGGCGATGGATGGTTGTCATTGGAAAAATAGCTTTGAAATGTGAAAAATGTTCAATCATGTGTGTGGTTTGATTGATTTCACTGATTTATTGTTTCATATGGTTCAGTTAATAAACAGAAACAATACAAAAAGCCATCATGCAAAAAGGTAACCGATTGCCAGTGAAAATTAAAACAAATGAAAGCACAATGACAAGTGTTGAAAAAGTTTGTCACTGTGTCACGCAGGATTAGTGGAAGACCATGGCGATATCTAGTCATACAACCCCTTTTATTAGTTATTGACAAGTGTTAGGAAACAACAGTTGGAGATAAAATAAGCACATTTAGAAAATTAGCAAAAAAACAGAACATGGTGAGGAAAAATTACAGGTAAAGACAACATGCCTGCGGCTGTACACAGACAAATTGTTCTATTTTAAGTGAGGAAATTTGGTGTGGTCACAAAAATGTTAAACACAGTATCAAAAAATTTTAAAAATTATTGACGAACTACCAACTCAAAAAAAACAACAAACAAATTGTGCAGTATAATTTTATGCATGAAAATGGTATGTGCACAGGAAGGAATAACAAACAAAAAGTACAGGTACATAGAGAACAAAAACCTACATTATTCAGATTATTAAACCAGTAAAAACAACAGCATTTTTTCGTCAGAAAATGAATGTTAATAAAATGCATAATTATGTATCTTTTTCATGTAAGGGGCGTTTCTTAAATTGCTATTTGAATGGAATCTATGGTATTGAAGACCATATCTTTGGCCAACAAATGCACGCGAACAACGATGAGTTAACTCAAAGTAAAAGAGGTTATGAGAAGTGCAGAGTCTTGTCGGATGAGAATGAATAGAGCTGATTGGAATACAATTGTCATCAAAATGGTTTGGAAGCAGTTTGGTGTGACACGAGTGCGTGGATTTACCTACTGATAGAGCAGGCCTGCACAACATACGGCCCAGGAGAGCTTTTCTTGTGGCTCTAAATTGTAGAAAATTTTGCAAAAGCACGACATCGGTAGAATTAATTGTTCCTGAATTTTTTCCAGATTACTGTACAACAAAAGAGACTTTTGCGGCCCGCGGAAAAGTTAAATTTAAAAATCAATTTGGCCCTTCGAGCTTTCTGAGTTGTGCAGGCCTGTGATAGAGCATAAAGTTTGGGAAGGCATAAGATATTTAAATGCTGCAAAAAATTTTCCAGGGATGTATGGTTAGTTGGTCGTATTAATTTTAGAGATTTATTTTGAAGTTTGATGAGAGGCTGAACGTTTCTTTTGAAGCACGTCTCCAGTTGATGATCGAGTAAGTAAGGTAAGGATGAAATAAGGAGTTATGGACAACTTTCAATACAGATTGTGTGATGTTAACGTTTTGATAGAACTCCACAAGCTCTTCATAGTTGAGTTTTTATCTTTTTAACATAACATTACTGATATTTTTCCATTGTTGCTAAACGCTGGTAGTAAAGGCAGTTTAAATTGCAATCCACAAAAAGCTTGGATCAACAGTCTCGTTTTTAAATTTCACGAAATGCATCTGGAATTTCACATTCAGGTGAAGTTGGCCATTAATTATCTGTTTGTGTAAACTAATAGTTACACTATAAGTAGCTTCGTCCTAGGGAGGTCTGCAGCCTAAACGACCCCTGGTCCTTCGCAGCCTCCCACTCCACCATGCATTTTATAAATCGGCGTACTTGAAAGTCATCGCAGCACTACATCATAATAGTGGTGATGGCGTCATTCATGCGTGTGCCCTTCATGCTTGTGTTTTATCAAAGTAATTGTGTTAGCGCCAGCAAGCGTATACTTTTCTACTACGGCCACGTGTGTATCCTCGTGTTCTTTCATGTACTTTTGTGTTCCTTGTTAATGGGATATGCATGCTTAAGTCTGGTGCGTTGCGTGTGGGAGTGAAGACATTATACAATACAATTAAATAATAACGATAGACAATGTCACCTCTTTGTAGGATGACATGAGGTTAATTTTGGTAAAAAAATGGAAAAAGTTACGTTGGTTTGTGTAATGCAGGCGTGGGAAATCTGCGGCCCGCTTGAACATTTGCTATGGCCAAGCCGCGCATCAGAATTTTCGGTGCCCAAGTTGGAGTACAACATCGCGTCATACTGAAGCTCCATGATAAGCAAGTTCTTGGACTGTAAGCCAGACGCTTCTATCCCTCATAGTTAGATAAAGGTACAATATTAGGATAAAATTAATTGGTATTGCCCCGGCCCGCGATAATACACAATTCTGCGGCCCGCGATAGTAAGTGGGGTCCCCAACCCTGGTGTAATGAATTGGTTGGGAAGTTTTGATCTAGGTCAGTTGGATTTTGTGTTCTGTTCGGTGATGCTCCTTTTGATGATACCTGACAACAAAAAGAAAATTTGTCTGTTAAAAATGCAAATTATAAACTTCATGCATCGACGAAAACGTTATGGAATATGTTTTCACTAACCATATTTCCATTACGTCATATTTGGAAATCTCATACGTTACTAATCATATTTCCATTATGTTTTCACTAATCATATTTCCATTACGTCCTTATTCTATTAACACTACAACCGCATTTTACTTTGTGACTGAGTGCTCTGACGTTACAGTGTTTGTTTGAGGGCTTGTGCATGCCACAGCACTTTCGTACTTTACCTGGCTTAGACCATGGTTGGACTCAGTGTCCTACTCGGGATGTAGCGTTGTACCAAGTGTTGCGGGTTAGCGAACAATAGTGCTACGAAAGCGTCTGTAACCCTGTTGTTCTACCTCCAGCCTCGCTCTTAGTCGTTCTGTTGTGTCTGTTTTAATCAATCTGCATTGTGCAGACTGTGTGTGTTTGTACTCTGTGGACTTCGTGTCTGTTACAAAACCTTTAAAAACATTAAAAAATTAATCGTTTATTCGGCGAAGGTCCTGTAATGCTGATCAAATAAAGTTTGCTTCATTTTCAGTTTCAACGCCAGCATATGCTAAAAGTTTCTTCCACGACTTGTTATTTTTAAAGTTTTGAGGAGGGCCGGAATTCTTTTAGAAGAACATGGTCTCTCACTTTGATGAACGAAAAATCTATTGGTTAAACCTTGGCTAGCGATATGTATAGGCCAGAAATAGATTACTAATCCATTTTTAAAATGTAATTGGTTGATTTTGTGTAGACAACGCTTTTAATTACACAGAGAAGTATCACAAATGTGTTGCTACTGTTCCATCTTTAAAATAAATATGAGTAAACTTCCTAATACCTTTTCATTGTTGCCAAACATTGCTTACTACGTTTTCCCAATTTTGAAACTTTGCTAAAGCAAGTTGCACTTTAATACGAAACTGCGTGACATATCAATATAGCCTACTTACGAATTCAGGAAACTAGCAACATATCGACTGCAACAAAATCAAAGAAAATTCTTAAGAAAGAAATAAATAGTTTGCCAATCAAACAACCTTGAAAAAATTTTTAGAGGCAGAAAAACTTGATTTGCAGAGTCTGAGTTTGTTCTAAGCTACGTAGAGTTGCATGGAGATCAGTTGAACACTTTGGCGTTATAATAGCAAATTTTTCCTGACTGCTTAGACAAAAACACTGTTGGTTTCTCACTGACTGTTGCAACAGTTCATGTTGTTTTTAAGTCCCAATACGTTGATCAAGCTTGATACGCATGGCACAAAGCTTTGAATGCTTGTCGATGCATCTTCATTTTGCAATGCATCTCTGAGACCATCCTTTATGTTGATGCGCAAAAAAACATTGTTTCATTCATGTGCGGTAGATGACGTTACATGACAAATGATAATAAATACGCTTATCTTGTGCATTATCCACGCACTCATTGAATATCAGTTCCAGATAACAAGATCAAATACAACACAACAGGCAACCGTAAAGCTGTCGAAATTGACCCAAGAGTAAAGAACTGGTGAAATAATAACCGTCAACCACGTGCTTTTCTGAACTACGCTGCCCGAAAGCTTGTTTGCTTTTCGGTTTCTTGATTTTGCGTCAGAGTCAGTTTTCAAGCCAGATAGGGCGATCAAGGCATCTATCAAACGTTTTTCTTTTGCTAACTTTTCCTCCGTTCGCTGTTCCACATGGTGAGTGGCCCCAATTTCGCAACCACTTAATGCTTTTTTTCCAGAACAAAGCTGATTTTCGCTTGTTCAATTGTTCCACGCAATGGCAGGCCACGGTCACTTCGTGTGGCACGGACGAGATCACAATCAGGTCAGAGAATGTTCCGCAATTGCTTGTTACAGCAAACTCCGGTAATTATTAGCTTCGTGATAAGCAGTTAATCGACGTCATGTTAGCGTTTGAAGTAAGAAGCTACATTCATTTCCGCTATTCATTTCCGCAATAATGAAATAATCCGCTATTCATTTCCGCAATAATGAAATGGCTTTTGCAGCTGCAATACTCTTTTTCGTCGCTAAATGGAAGGTGTGGTTATGTATATTCAAACTGACTCAATTGCTTAAACTGATTATTATTGACTCAAACCCATTGCAACCGCTATTTCCTTCAGATAGAGTAAGAAGCATCATCCTAGTGAAGCTTGTCAGAACGAGTAATCATGATTGGCGAATATTTTCGTTTCAAGGCTACTATTTATTAAGTTATGGCGTCTTAGCAACCTTTCAGCGCAACTTTCCATGCGAGTAACCTTTATCATCCAGCAGAACGCCTTTGCATAAAAACCCTTTGCAAATAATTCGTTTGTGCTCATTCCGTTTCACCCAATCGACATAATATCTGCTATCAAACGGAAGTTGATATTGCAGGCGGTGCTCAAACCACTGATTTTCCGGTTACAGTTAAAGCTTCTGCTTTCAAGGTTTGTCCTATTCAGTTTTTGAATTTTTGCGCGATGAAAAGAAGCGCATTTCTTCCCATAAATCAATCTTTAATTGATTTGTGGTCCGACCTGTTTTTAGGTTTGTAATTAATCATTGCAATAATTCTTGAAAAGCTGATTTTGCATGTATCTGTAGGGAAAACACACCTAAAAATATGCGTAGGGAAAACACACCTAAAAATTTAGCATGAAGGCTGATCGGTTTGTCAATGTGGTCCATCTTCACCAGCCACCTGTATAAACCAGGTGCCTAGCTTGAAAAAAAAACACAAATTTGCCACCTTCTCTATCGTTTACAGCAGTGATCCCAACTTTTCTATAACCGCGGACCGGTCAACGCTTGACAACTTTACCGCGACTCGGGAGCACTCTATGATGGTAGTTATTTTGCAACAGTTGAAATGAAGTTACCAGTTTGAATGGGAAAGAATCGATCAGTCACATGCCCTGAAAGCGAGTGGTGTCACCAGCAATATACATTTTGTAATTTCGCGGCCAGGTACCAATTTATCGGAGGCCCGGCACCGGTCCGCAACCTGGGGCTTGGAGACCACTGGCTTACAATATAGCGCCAGTTGAGATCGCTGGTCTATATCCTGACTTTTTCATGCTAATCCAAAGCAATACCAACGAATCACCTTTCGGTACTGACTCTGACTATACTTGAAACAGTGTCCGTTTAACAACTAAGCATTTGCAGGACCGATTGAAATATCAGCATGTATTAACGTATAATCAGTTTTTTTTTAAGGAAAATGTTAAGTACCCGGTATGGACCTGTAGGGACCCGATTTCGCTGATTCTAGGGACCCGATGGTAATTTTCTCTGATCCTAGGGACCCGATTTTCAATTCTAGGGACCCAAATTGGGTCCCAATAACATCTTTAAAAAATCTGGTGTAATTCAAAAAAACGTAAAGCATTTCTTCCCATTTTCACAAAGATTTGTTTTTTCACGTGAAACATTACACGTGCAAATTTTTTTTGGCGTGGACGAAATATCTTTTGAGCCGAAGAAGCTTACATCTTATATGCTGGGGCACATTTACATGTCTTTTGAAAGTAATTCGCAAAAAATGCGTTTGTGCTTTGACACACGTATTTTTTATTTTGAGATCCTGCTTTATGTCACATGGTCTTTGCTTGCTGTGACCCGAAATACTGAACTGGTCTTCTTAAATGATGGAGCAAAATTGTTAGATGGGCAATGTGATCTTCTGAAAATGATCTTCTGAAAATGGTCACTGATCAGATAGTAGAAAATGTCTTTTGAAAACACAACCTATTTGATAAACATCTTTTCTACAGATAAGAAGTAGACAAAGTGCCAGAGAGCAAAAGCTCTCAAAATGTTGCGAATAAAAGTTTGATTATTGTTGCCATCCATTGTTTCATTTTTGTCTTTTTTTAAATGATGGACGATTGCTAATTTTACGGGCCTTGCGAAAAATTCTACTTCCGGTCATCTTGACTACCATAACTCACGTGTTAGCAAAGTGCCTGAAAGTTTTCGGCATGACCAAGCAGATGAACTCTGAAAAACCGGTCTGTCGGCGTAAATCTCCTGCATCGTTTTCATACCACTCAAACGACCCATGATTCCGATTTATTAGGAAAACATTCGCATTACGCGGTGATGAGTGTTTGTAAAATTCGCATTACTTGGTGTTGAGTGGTTTGTAAAATTGGTGATGTCGGCGAAAAATATTTTGCTGTTTCGGGCTTTACCATCAACTCGTTGCACTTTTTCTTGGAAGCACTTTAAAAGACAACGTAATAAGTTCTTAGACTCGGTCTCGGTCCGATGTGCTTTTCTGTGGGTGCAAACCGCAATTACATGAAAATCATTTAAACGTCGAATTTGCATAATGCTTATTATTACAATGCATTTGAAATGGTCAAATTGATTTTTATCGTAACAGCTTCGTTTGTACGTTAATAAAACAAGACTATAACTGATATGCGGCGTGGAAATCACATTCTCAACTTTCGAAGTGTGACTGATGCACTCAATCAAAACAGTAAATTATGCAGAAACGTTTACCTTTCCGGGGTGGCAAAGATCTTTGCTGCTTTTGTTAAAAAGCGAATCTTATCGAATGCAAACAAATGTTAAAACTGCGAACTTCTTTCCATTTTGTCTATGTAGTTTAAACGCGGTGGTTGGTTGCCCTTCCCATTCTTACTTTTTAATACGAGATTGTACACACTGATTCAGTTAGTGTATCGTGCACACGGCAAATTGTCAATATCGGCCTATTTTGTCTACTTTTATCCACTTGTTCACCTTAAACATTTTATTTCAACAAAACCGAGTCACCAATGATCAAAATCCAAGTGTACAGTTGAGCACCTCACACATAAGCAACGCTGGCCAAGAAGGGACATCAAGAAAATTGCTCCAGCGAGTGCACAGGAATCTCTCGTCCATTCACAGTAATCTCTCGTCCATTCAGCAACTTTAGATGAGATGATGAAAACTTTGGAAAAGCACCAGGCATTCAAAGTAAGAAATTAAAACTGTTGGGTGATGCAGCTGCTCATCGTTGAGTAAATGTCCAACCAGAGGTGCAGTGCTAAAAAAAGGATGTTGGAATGCATTTAAAAATCTGGCCATTTTCAAGTAAAAAACGCGTGGTAACGTGAAAAAAAGTGTGGGAACGCAGTCAAAAAACTAGACATTTTAAGTAATTGCATAATTGTGCTACGGTACTACGCAAGAGACATCTTGTCATTTATTCATTGTTGCAACGTCTGGAGATACACACAGGAAATCTGAGTAAAAACACACATCGTTGCGTCAAGTCAGGTTACTGAGGAAAAAAGGTGAGAACGTGTTCCCAGTACATATATAATCCCATCGCTTACGACGATGGAAACCGCATCAAATGCAATTGTTGAATCAAAGCGGACACTACACAGCACCCACTAAAGTGCGCATGGCATAAATGCAAGCTTTGCCCAAGAATGCGTACACAACCATGTTAAACTAGAGCGGTACGAAAGTCACTCATGCCTTAGCCACCATCACGCTGGTCTCAATGAAAATGTTCCCCCGGCAAGACGGAACAAGACAACCGGAGTTCTTGTAGGACTGCGGTTCTCAGAAGCGAGAATTGCTCACAGCTTTCATTTCCCTGTGCGTCAAGCGGCAAGAATGAATTCACAAAGTTTCAGTGTGACATGGCCTAGAGCCAGGCTACAGATCTACTGATATCAAAGCTAACGCACTTATTATTACCTTGAGGGTCAAATTTGCTCATAATTTACGTAAAGCTCTCTCTCGCTTTCTCGTAAAGTCGCTTTGGTTAGTTATGACTGCATGTCGTAATGCGCAAAGCAACTTAGAGCATGAAGCCTCAACAAAAGAGTAAGAGAACACACTCAAGTCACGGTTTAGCACGCACTTCGCCGCCAAGACAATAAACTTAAAAGAGAAATGCGAATTGCAGGTTCCATTCCAAAGTGGAATATGCACGAACTCACCAGCAGCTGCTGTTACATGCGCCGACCAGAACAGCCGCAAGTAAGTATCGCAGTTTCCGACTTCATTAAATCCTTGGTATGACCAATTCAAAATTGAATTGCAAGCTTACTATTATATCGAGGCAGACGCATTAATCACCAAACATCACTATAACAACTAGCGAGAGTTAATTCGAGATAAAAGTGGAGTTCGCAGTTTCGGAATCTGACGATGGAAGACGAGGTTGGAAAGATGAGCCATTCCAAGAAATGAACACTGATAATCTCATACAAAAGCATTTGCGTTTGTGCCTGTTCATTTTTACAGACTAATGTGCATACCTGGCTATTCTTTCAATCTTTGTTTTGCCGATACTCATCCATTGCATCGCAGCTCAAGCTGTGAACCTATATGTGCTTACAAAAAGAAAAGCGCGATTAGATGCAGATGAGGAAAACTGATAAAATCAAAAAATGGAAACAAACAAACATGCCACAAACTTTGAAGAATGGTTCGAGCGTATTTTATTCAACAGAGTGATGTTCACGACGATCATTTTTTTCCATTTTTTAGCGGCGCCGAGACCTGCCAATACGGTTACAGTCAAGCGATATTTTTGAAAGTTCTAAAAACCAACATAGAAATGATCATTCGTTCTCACCCATTTTGACGATACAAACGTGATACCGAACTTTGTTCAACTGCTTTCAACCCAGCGCCGGGAACGAATTCACACCATACTGCACTTTTCAGGGACACCAAATCTTCTTTTAACTGGTAAACTCGCTGAACGACTTTCACCAAGCAACCCTAAAGATCAAGCAGAAACAAACCGCTTCTTTATACATGAAACAACATCACTGCAGTTTTGCTGAACTCTTGGTTACACGCATAAAGAAAGCTTATTCAAAGCTTTGTTGTTTTCAGTATTTTAGTCCTAAACACAATGTTTGGAACAGGTCTTGTACTTGCTTTTTTCGTGTTAAGTTTGCGTCACGTTGCCAAGTACACATTTTAAGAGAAGGTCGGCGAAAAACCAAAATGACTTCAGGCTGCACGCAGGTCGTGCCGGTAATGTTTGGGCAGAGAGTACGTCATCATTTGATGAGATATTTTGGCGAGTACTGCGCCTTCATTGAGGAACACAAGGAATAGATAAATTTACAAATGTTATTTTGAAGAAGAATGCTTTATCAGAGAATTGCATATTTAACTCATACGGAAGAAATTGCTTGTGTGCTTTTGTTTTATTTTGTAATTCTGCGCCATTTGTTCAGATGCATGAAATTATTGCGTGGAAAAATGTAAACTTGATTTTGTGTACCTATGGTTATGGAGTTCATGAAACTAACTGCATTTGTTGGGCAGGACGTCCGTATTTTTGACACTTCGAAAAACGTTTATATCAAATAAAACTTTTAAAAATTTTATGAACACAATTTGGCTCGTTGACCCCGTTATTTTTCAATCAGATTGTAAGCAATTAACCTTATAAAAAAATCATTCAACTTGCTTTCATAAAAACTAGTTGATGTGTAGTTTTTGCCATTCTGTATAGGCTCAAGCAAAGAAATTTTAAATGCGCTTGGCAGAAAACTTTCAGAGGTTCATCATGTAGTCCTCACCTATGACTCAAGATGCGTATATGAAGGATATTGGAATTTTGTCACATAAAAACTTAGAGTGGTGGCAAAAACAATGAAAAAGTTGTGCAGCTAATTTGAAACAAGTAGCTATTAAGATCTGCTTCAACTATGCACAAGAGGTCAACTCTGCAATCAACAGATTTTTTCATTTTTCGCTACGGACCGAACAATGCACTCTAACTCTATCAAAATATTGAATATTGCCCTTTCGATGCCCATCTTAAGTTAACAACGGCAGCTGCAGCTTGCAAAACTGATCACATAATTAAGCCGTCAACATCTAAAGAAACCTGCAGGTTCCGGAAATAGAACAAGTCGGATGATTGTTTATTCGATTTGTTGAAAATAGCGACGAGAGCAAAATTGAAAGTCGTTTCTTGACATGACGCAGCAAGTAGAAAAGAAACGATCAACAAGTGGTTAACACAAGAAAGATAACAAAAAATAATATGCAGCAAAGCATAAGAAACTGTTTTCAAAAAAGGCAATTACTGAATTCAATCGCACAGAAATCCTGAAGTATGTAAAAAGACTGGTAGTTTTTGTAGCACCTATCGACGATCGATGTTGTAACCTGATGTATGTTTCAAGAAACCAATACATGATTTTGAAAATGTCGATAGAAAAATCTAAAAAAGAGAAACAAAATTACAGGAAAAGCAACTGTATCCCGTGTCTGTTTTGAGAAACATGTTGAGCAGAGTCAGCACTGACAGCCACCATTTTGCTGGAGTTGTCCCTCTAACGTTGTTAGTTTTATAAAATTGTATTGAAGTCTGAAATTGATTTGGCTGCACTTTTTAACTTATAGACGTTGTTAACAAAAGTTATAAAAGCGCATTGAAGTTAAGAAGTCCTCTATGGTATTTCACTAATGTTTTTTGCAGTTTTCTCTGCTGCGTATGAGGGGGAATTGACACTCAGAACCCCTAAAAGAACGTGTGTGGAAAAAACAGATCAAAAGCCTGTTTAAAACATTCGTTCTTGTAACAGACGTTGTTGCTGTGACAGCCTGCACTTCATTGTTCTCTGTGCTGTTCATTCAGTAGTTTTGCATCCGCACAATTCACAGGATTCTCTATTGTGTTACTCGAAGCAAACATGCGCAATAATTGGTGAAGAAGGTTTAGCTTCCTTCCTTCCCTTGCCCTACAACTGTAACATCATCATCGTGAACGTTGCAGCTAGTTAGTGCCACGTATTGTTTGTTAACACAACCTGACTAAAATGGAAAGGAAATAAGGCTATTACTTCAGGGCAGGGAATGGTTTTGGGACGTCACACGAGTGAACCAAGAAAGGTAAATGTAGTTGTGGTTTGCTTACAGAATCTCATATCACACTTGGCTCTTGCAGACATGACAGGTAATTTCAAAATGCTCTACAATCAATGATTGTCCAACATCAAACAACACAATGGAAATGTTTCACCATTATATTTCCCCAACGCAAGGTCCTAGTTTGTTGAAATTCGGACCTACTACATTTTTAGGGAAAACTAACATTAGTGTGCTTTAGCTACGGCTTTGCCCTGGTCTGAGTAAAAAGAGATCAGTAAAATTCAACAAAGCAAATGGAGCCCATGTTTTTCTGACTGTTAACCACAAACCATCACACTTTAAATTAAATCTGTGATCTTGCTGGTCCTATCCTTAGAGAAACTGGTTGGTTTTGAAAAGTAAAACATTAACTTAATGGCCTTAGGGTAACAGGCAGAAGCAGATCGATTTNCCGTGTTAGCGTTTATTCGTGGTGGCACAAAACGCTCCAAAATACCCCAACTGGGGGACTCGCAATGGCGAATTGCCCTCACANCTCGTGAACATAGTATTTCCTTGACAGCTGATAAAGTGCTTAAAATACTTCAACTTTTACAGTTGTGATCTGTTTCAGTCTTTCTAGGATTTTCGCAAAGACCAAGGGTTACGTCATAATTTTGACGGGTACCTTCGCAGCGTCGGAGCGACCCTGTCGTCAATTTCTTCACCATTTCTATGTGATGTGCTAGATTACTATGAAACACTTTCCCAAAGTGGTAAATTGCTTTCAAGCGTGAACAAGTAATTAATAAAAACTTTTGCTATCTTCAGAATGCGGTCCTTAATTATGCAGGCAAGAAGTCTGCTTTCATTCACTGCAAACTTATGTCTTTATTTTTGCTAAGTCGGTTCTGAAAAAACATAATAACAAGAATCAGTTTGAATGTGGGAACGACAAATGGTCCTTTGTAAATAGCGTAATGATTTTGAGAAAGTTTTTCTTAAATGAAGGCAACGTTAGCCCGATGGCTCAGGTGGACGTGGGCACGATGCAAGGGATACGTCCCGGCAGAACCGTCGCCAGAAAGTTTTCAATAGGGGGGCTTTGCTTTTCTGCGGGGAACGGGGGTTTGACATTATAAAAATTGTCAAAACTCCATTGATTTATGGTGTTTCATGTTTCAATTTGGGGGGCTTGGAGGGAGCTTTCCTTGGGAGTGCTAAGCCCACTAAAGCCCCCCGTGGCACGGGACCGCTTTCTGGCCTCGCCAGTGACATCAAACGTTTGTTAGCCAATCTAAAACCGTCCGTTTTGGTTTAAACTCGATGATATTGTTTTGAGAATTGTGCATCACAAATTCAAACTCAAAGCTAACTTTCTGCTTAACAAACCGCGATATTGTTTTAACATTGTGGCTCCTTAGACGTTATATACAAGTTATGACTCGAGGAGTGAAACATGTGATTGTGAGTGATGGTCTGGTGCAACTTAAGCTCATTAACAGTCTCAAAAGGTGGAAAGAATTCCTAAATTCAGCGATGAAAGCAACATCTTCATCATGTTGTTAGTTTCAAAGAACCAGTGATCTTAACTTGATCAAGTAATCATAAACGCTTGGTACTACACTCGAATCCCCTTGATACAGTAATAACTCCTGTCACTAAATGTTGGCGTCATAGCAGCTTTACTACATTACTAATTTCTAACCTGTGACTGGGACACAGTTCGTTCTTTCTGCGAATACGCCACTCATGGTAGTGATTGATGGTTATCATTCATTGCCTGCTTTTTCTGTTTACTTCGTCTGCCTTGTGTTGTAACGTTTTGAGGTTCAATCCATGGGTCTTCATCAATGATAAAAGCACTAGCCTGTAGGAAATGCCCCGCGTGGTTTTATTACAACTTTTGTATTTTTGCGTTGTTGTTCGCGATGTGACTCTGCAAGAGTTTTAAGGTTCACTCCGTTCAAAAAATTATAACAGCTATTTAATATTTGATGTTTATCTCATCCTTTCTTGTCGGTTGACAACATTTTGTTTTCGGATCTGACGTGTAATCTATAGCGGAGAGCCGTGTGTAACATCATCACGAAAACCAACTGAATTCTATATTTAGTTCTTACTCAAACCCGTAATGTGCCATTTGATGAGATTCAGCGCTGGGATCTCGTAATGGGGATACGGTGTACCGCGTAACCATTGCGAAATCGCAAATTTCAGTAGATTTATTGCTGTTAATTAAACTAACGTCAGACAAACACAGAAAATGTTCATCTTGCGTAAACCTACCAAGAAGCGATCTTAAAGTTTAATACAATATAAAAGATATGTTTTCATGGTAAAACAAAACACCGGTAGTCATTACCGTCGCAAGGGGTTCCAATAGTGAATTTTTCCAAGTGGTGACCAAACGGATTTCCAGGGGTGGCCAACAGGAGTGAAATTTCACTTTACCAACTCTAAACTAACAGAAAACGTTTCTCTACTAAAACGTTAACAGGAAAATATAAAATTTCAAAATCCAGGGGGCCAAACCAAGGTCCTCCATGCCCCACCTTCCGACGCCCATCTCGGTAGCCTACATATGTAGTAGTCAAATAGATTGCACGCAAGGTTTATGACACGATTGTGTCAAGCAAACCGCAGACACACTTTGTGCTAACCGTCTGGACGTGTAACTACTGGCCTAATTTTTGAATAATGCATAACATATTTGCACGAATGTTTTTTCACGTAGTCTGTGCTTAATCAACTTGGTACAATCTGCTTTAAATTCATTAAGTCTTTAAGGTCTGCATTCTTTTCAAATTGTTTACCCGTTTACCGAGCTTTTTAGTTTTTGATCAAATTTGATAAATAAATTTTCAACATTTACATCAACTATAGCAACACCATAAGTGTTTCTAAAACAACTTTTTTTCTGATGTAATTTTGATACGTTTTTTGTGCTTATTTTCATGAACTGTGCTTTTCAGAGGGTAAGTTTCATTTTACTGCTATTCAGAAATTCGAAACAACTCGAAAATGGTTAAGTAAAACTTGGTTTCGAACATAGTCGCACTGATAGCCCAGAAACCTGTCTAAGTTAATGCTTCAGCAAAGGTGCAAATGTATTGTATGACAGCTTTACGCAAATGTTGACAACTAAAAACAGAAGCAGTAAAATGCATTGCTTCTACCTACACAGTGAAGGGTGCTGCTGAGAACGAAATTGTTGCAGCATTGTGGAAACACAGCAATAACGTCATAAACTTGACTTTATCAAAAACAATTTTGAATACTTCATTCTTGATGTACGCAGTTGAAAATTTTACACAATCTTTGTATATGTTTCGTCACATAAATTGTTTGTTGTTTGTAGTTAAATTCGAAGTGCAGTTAGCATTTGTAGTACCACACACTCCTGACAATGCAAATGCTTAATATATTATTGAAATGTCTCGTTGTAACGGCACTTGTATTTCCTACTACTTGTATTTTTCTGCAACCTGCCGACGCAGTGGATAAATGCAGTAAGTGTGCAAAATGTTAAGTTAGCCTTAAAATTAAAACTTTTCTTTTAATCAACTTACCAACGGCTGTAGCAGATGAGTACTAACATTGGAGTGATTCGGAAACCTTTGTTTGCGTTAATTTTTACGAAAACCAAAACCGTTACATCGCTTTCGCTCTTACGATCGAAACACATGTTTTGGTGCAGTGGCTCTTAAACTGGGGGAAATTACCCGTGAGGGTAATATGCGATTCTTCAGGGGGTAACGCGGAACCAAAACCGCAATGTTGTTCTGTATTGTGAGCGATCACTGCGAAATATTGAGGGTAATAAGACATAATCGCTACCTTGATTTGGGTAACGGCGCGAACAAGTTTGGGAACCACTGTTTTAGTGCCACAGGCTGGTTCTATCACCAAAGTCAAAGCTTGTTAGCAGTTAGCATGCTGGCTCGGTGTGGTTTTTGATAAGTTCTGGATACAAGCAGCATGTTTGAGAACCTTAACTTACTGTAATAGGTCAGTAAAAACAATTTTTCTCCGTTAAGCCACTTCTTTATTTTTTGGGTGATAAAGACAACTTCTTATATTTAAGTCTGTTAGTCAAAATGATTCTTGTGTACTGATAAGAAAAACTGATGCGTAACAACTTTTTGTTTAACTTTGGGACCTTTGCCGATTTTTTTAGTACAGGATACTACCTCCGTATCACAATCAAGCGATTACGGTGCAGTGATCAAACAAACACCAAATCATCTTCGACTTTGCTGCAATCGAATAGTTGCAACAAAGAGACTCAACATTTTTCTCACGTTTCGAATATGATGTCAGCAATGGTTCCAAGCATATCGATTACTATGCCTGTAACCCAGCGGTTCCCAAACGGGGTGCCATTTACAAAGCTTAGGGTGCCGCGAGNTAATATACTTTTCAATAAGTCATCAAAATACATTTTCAAAATGTCATCAAACCTCACAGCAAAATACCATGGTTCGCCACTAGGTGTCGCAAACTATCCATCTCTTTTCTCGAGTGCCCTAAGCCTAGAAAGATTGGGAATCACTGCGTTAAAACTCCTAAGTTCTATGAACAGATCGCGTGTGAAGAAATGGCATGCTCATTGTTTAAAGCAGCTATGCCAATCCGCGGCCCAATAAGAGATAACTGCTGCTGTACATGTCGTATGACATTTTGGGTATGTAGTATCAATGGTGGACTACTTAGGGTTGGGGGGGGGGCGAAGCAAGGCTGAAAACTAGGGCCCTCTGATAACGTCAACATACTCAGCTAACGGTGATAAGACCTTTTGATCAAGCCTAGGAAGGGGATATGCGCCACCCATATAGATACGTTCCTGAGACTACGGCATGATTGACATAACAGAAAATGCAGAAGGATATTCATGATGCACAACTTTAAAACCCTGAAAGTTGGGATGACAAAGCTAGCAACACATAAAAGTTGAGTGATAGCAATTTGGCATCTCCCCATTGCTCTAGTTTTGCGCTCCATTTCTCTACATTTAGTATCAATAAACTAGGAAGTCAATAACACACCTTCCCCCATGAAAAAATGCTTTGTTTCCCGAATTTGTTCATAGCCATGTCTTTAAGGGACTCCATGAAACCACAGGCAACAACCAAGCAGATTCCAAACACTAAATTTGTTTCAAATTTCGTCCTTTCAAATACATTCAGGAATATGTTAATATACAAAAGCATCCAACCTGAGACTTGTTTTGAAAAGCTTTGAAGCTGGATATTTCAAAGGTGCACTCATCTTGCATTGACACTAGCTGTTCGAAAACTGCAAAAGTAGCAAATAATGCATCATATACCATTTTGCAAACTACTTGCTACCGCAGGAAGCAAATTTGTGTTACGAAAAAACGGTTCAAGTTATACTGGTAAAAAGTTACTGTTAGGTCTTAGTATTAAGTCTCAGGGTAAGATTTCCCGGCAAATTTGGCGTGAAATCTTTGGCGAGCTCTGTGTAAGGTTTGTAATAATTTGCCAGTGTTCATTGACTAAAAAATACGGTATTAAACAAAGAATAATATTAGACTGCAATTTACAATAAACTTAATCAAAAAAGGAAATTGACTTTGAAACAGATTAATGGAGTACAAAACAGGTGTTTGTTTGAACATAACAAAACTCTTGGGACTTCATATGCACTGTATATGCTCTCAAAGAAGGGGCCCTTTTTCACAGTCATCCACACTATCTTATGAGAAGCTTCATTTTCTGACAGTGAAAACAAAATTACCATTTGGTATAAATATTTGCTCTTACTTGATAAGGTCTTTTCAGAACTTTTTGGAACCAATTCTAACCCACAGTTTTTTAAGATATGGAAGTTAGTTTGACGCTTTTCCTTATTTACACATTAGAAATGCTGGTCGGGGCCCTTTTGAAAGCAAAGTACTTACACATTAGAGTTGTTATTGGGGGGCCCTTTGAAAGCAGAGTTCTTAGACACAGCAGTTGCTATTGGAGGCACCTTTAAAAGCAGAGTAGTTACGCATACAGTGGTTGTTGGGGGCTCCTTTGAAAGCCAAATACCTACAAATTGCAGTTTTTTGGGGGGGCTTTTGAAAGCAGAGTACCTGCACATCACAGTTGCTGTTGGGGGATTTTTTGAAAGCAGAGTATTTACCTATGATCTGCGTCTGAGTAAATTATATAAAGTGATAATACGTTTTTCACCAAAAATGAGGAACATTTACGTGCGAAGCACTTCGAGGGGGGCCCTAAAAAGGGGGGACCCGAATCAAGTACCTCGTTCGCCTCCCTTTAAACACACCGCTGTGTAGTAGAACAGTTGGCTAAGTTGTAAGTAAACTCGCGAACAAAGTTAGCATTCTTGAGATTGTATACATCGGGCTCTTCAGTGTGCAAAGACCTCAATTAACGGTAAAGAGGAAATAATCGTAATTCACCTGCACCTCAAATTTATCAAACTTTTTGTCAGCCTTTTTAGTAAAAAAACTCAAGGAGTATTAAATTATTTATCCAACCTTTCGCAAGGTTAATAAAGCCAAATCTTTGAGATTTTAGTTCAATAAAAATTTGCCCTCGTTGTTACAAACCAATTTCCAACATTCATTAGTGGCCTTGCCTCAGAAGGGGTTAGCTTTCCCCAAAAATCTTAACAGCGCGCTTTGTTGGGAAAAATGCAACTTGCAAAACAAATATTTCATAAAATTCATGCTGTTATAACCTATTTTATTAACAAGTAAAAAGTGGGATTAAGTTTGCTTATGCTTTCTTTGGGCATCAAATTTTGCTAGATGTCAAGGACGCTATCTAGTATTCATTAGTTAAAAGAATTGAAGATGTTCGACAGAAAATAGTTTTTAAAAAATTAGTATTTTCGGGAGCAAAATATTGAGCAAAGTTATCACTTCTTAGGCCCAAATTTGACTGTTGCTATACCGCAAATATACCTCGCCTTCAGAAAAATGGTCGTTGTTTGAATGTGTTTGCTATAGTATCGAATACTAAAGAAGATGTTGATGTATTGAAATAGAATGCTCGATTTTCCACAAGTAAAGCAAGCTGCGCCAAACTTGGGGAAAAAATATCAGCACTCCGAGTAAAATTTCTCAAGCGTTTAAAGCAAACGCGTTGACAAAATTTAAGTTTGCTAAAAAACATGTTTTGGGCAAAAATATCGTGTGTTGGGCAAAAATGCAGTATATTGCATTAAACGTTTGCTATGGGTCATAACAATGTTGCTTGTTCAGCAAAAATGACATGAGCAAAAACACATTTCTTTGGGCAAAAAGTTTGCGGCCCCATACATTTGGTATGTTCCGCCTGTGTAAGTGACAAACGAGTGGAGCTTATAATATTGGACTACGATAAGGTCAGTGTACCATAAGTTTAGTGAAACGGCTTGTTTCACGTTTGAACGAAGTGTGTTTCGCATCACGACTAAATCAGTGCTAATGGTAGAGCGTATGAACACGACAATAGAAACTATCTTACGTTTAGAGTGATTTGCAACCCATGCAGTTCCTTGTCCCAGCAAGCAGACTCGCTCAAAAATTATCGATTCTGCATTGCGCAATGATATCTAGACAAACAGCATTTGTACTATTGTTGCTTTTTCTTCAAAGGCAGACTATGAACGTTTAAGATACTTATATGTCTCTGAACTTTAAAACTATTTTCTTTTCAGCAAAAAAGTGCAGAAACATCAATCCAGTGTGGTGTGCACTGCGAAATGCAGGCACATACGACTGCGACGACGACTTCTTCTTTGCCTATCTTTGTCCAGAGACATGCAAATCATGCACACCATGCATTCCCAAACAATACCAATGCGAGCTAAGTATGGGGTGTTTGCTTTAGTTCATTCTACCGATTTGCCTGCAGCGAGTTTAACACAATACTGCTGAATTTTTGCAGCTGCCGTAAAGTTGTTGCTGGAGCAGTGGTTCCAACGATTGTATTCACTGTCCTTTGCAAACTATTTTACGTTCATAATTTGTGCATCGGGTTATTATTTATAGGTTTTCTCATCCGGCAAGAATGCTTTCGCAGAAAGAAATAACTAAACCCAATGTGATAATAGCATGGAGCAACGAAGCTATTGCTACGAAAGATTATTTACAGAAAGTATTGAAATCCATAAAGTGGGGAGGCTTTAAAAACGAATAATGTTTTGACCCCTAAAGCTAAGAGTAGTATGTCAGCACTACAAATTGTTGATAGTAATTTGCACTGCAAACAGCGACTTGTTTTGACAACGTGCACAGAGCAAAGTGCTGCTTGTTTCTTTCAGATTGTTACGACACAAATAGAAGATTTTGCTATCTTATGAAGAAGCTGTTCTGGTGCAGACTGGGATCAGTGGCCCCCCGATGCCGAAAGACTTGCGGATATTGCAAACCCTGCGTTTTTCCACCACCGACAATCATTCCTTGCCACGGTACAACATTTGCTCATGCATTGACAGCTATGGTACAACTGAATCTATCAGCAGCTTGTGTCTTCGCTATGATGATAATACTGCTGCTCTGGCTCATACCGTTGTTTGTTGACGATGATGTCATTGCGCAATGCGCATGCAATCAAGCGCAAACGCAGGTACAAGATACATACAAGAACGCACACGCAAGTAGACAGTGCACAAGACCATACACACAGCGACGCCTAGGCAGAGTTTTTGTTTTGTGTGATGCCGAGGTTGTCTATGCCTCAGCCGCAAGCACTTGTTTCTCCGTGAAGTTGTTCCGATGGCAAGGCAGGCCAAGACGACAGTGTCAAGCAAAATTTCTGACTTCACGCCATGTGCGCACTGCGCATGCACAGAGCAATAATCTACATATCAAATACGCTGTGAAAAATGATGATTAGTTCTCAGGGTTTAGTGGTAAGTCGGGTTAGGGTTTGGGTTAGAAAAAAAAAAAAAAATTGAGTTCTAAGACCAAGTCCAATATTTTACAGTGTTTATAGTTATTCGCGTACCGTAGCTTGTTGTGGGTATTTGACATCTAACCAAAAAGTTTTATTTTACACAACACACATCAAAAAGGTAAACGCCAAACTTTATTGCTTTACTCTGAGAAGCAAAATAACTGACAAGCAATAACAGGTCAGAAATTTCGCTTGATACCGGACTCCACACAGGGCTGCATCACTCATGTACGAACGGACTTGTGTGACTTTTTCCCGCAGCTTTCTTTACACCGCGCGCCTGGCAAGAAGGCTACAGTACCAAGGCGTTTGTGAGAACGGGCCTAGAGTTGAACCAAAGCGGACACACTAACCGCTATAAGACACTTAACCACTAGGATAACAACGAAGGAAATGAAAATAAATGTTTTGCGCTTTCTACAAATATATTTTACTCAGGTGCACTGCTTGGTAGAATGTTAACAAAGATGGCTGAACCGTATTGTCACTGAATGGAAAACGATTGATGTTTATTATTTTCGTTATAGAATGAGTGAGAGCTTGTTTGATTACCAGCAAAACCTGATAATGTAATAAAAGTTTTGCTTTTTGTGTTATTCGCCTTGTGTGAGAGCACCAGTTATTCGTCCTTAACACTTAACCAGAAAGATGAAAGAGCTGTTTGATTGAAACTAATCATTCGACCAGATGACAACTCAGCTAATTCTTCTTCGTCGTGTCCTGACCAATCAGTGTTTAAAATCCAATCAAAAGTCTCCTATATCTCTTTCAAAAAGTACTCCTCTTTTGAAAAGTACTTTTTTACTCATTGGTCGTCGCTTCACTAACTTTTACACGTGCAGAACGACTCTTATACATCTATCGCCACTTTCAAGAAATTTTGCTAAAACCGGAATTGGATAAGTTTGTGCATTATATAAACAGTTTATGTAATAAAAGAATAAACTAGGATGATCTGAGCAAAGGGCAAACATTCCCCGCTAGCCATTAATCATATGATTAATTATTACATCACAGACACAGAATGCGAAAATCTTTTTAAACAACATTTTGACTGCGAATTTTAAGATGGCGCGACAACTACGATCCACGATTGCAAAAGCTTGCGAAATCATTTTGATTACGAATCACTGCGATTATTTCTAGTGAAAGCGTATATATTGTACAATGCATATATATATATATATATATATACTTTTTTATTTTTTGTTAAACCTATTCACATAACCCTTGTTCATTAGTCACGACCCCAGTGTTCCGCAGCACCCACTTTGGAAAACCCTTGCTTAGCATATAATCTGAGTAGCAATTGTACAAAGTTTTGTAGGTTTCAGGCGAGTCAAAACGTGGAGCTGCTTTTCTGTTCAAGTTCGCTAGAGACTTTTACGCTGTTGCCCGTGTCTTTGCCTTTGACTTTTCAATTAAAGCGTTTAGGTTTCTAACCTTATACTATGCCTGACAGGTTGCAAGGACTTGCATCCAGGTTGCCCTCGATGGGCAGCGGAAGATCACTGCAAGTCTTCTTCCACATACTCAAAGGACGTGAATCATCTTTGCAAGCAAAGTTGCAAANAGTGCAATCATTGTTCAACAACGACAGCACTAATGACAACCAGAGCAACAACAACAACCACAGCAACAACAACAACCACAGCAANAACAACAACCACAGCAACAACAACAACAACCACAGCAGCAACAACAACCACAGCAACAACAACAGCATGAAGTATCAGCTGAAAGACTTGCCCGGACATGGCTCAGTCAGGACACAAGGCACAACCGAGAACCTATTGCGTATTTACGGCTTCAAAAATCCTTGTTTCTAATCTCCACTACTTTAGCTTTACTTAAAAAGCAAAAATGAGCACGGAAAAAAGGAAGTACCGTATTTCCTTGAATAGAAACCGCCCTCGAATAGAAGCCGCACGAATTGATTAAAAAAAACAACAATAGAAGCCGCAACGGACAATGCTTCTTTACTGATAAAAGAAAACAAAGCAAAAAAATCCAACGACACGCAATAAAAACAACTCTAACGAAACGCAATAACTTAGCAAACTTAATTACTTCGGTCTTGAATTCTATAGAATAAGCACGTCTTTTGCTCTTGTTTACAAATGACTTGTTACAAAATTTCTCCAAAACACTGCAGCTTGCTAATAGGTACGACTATTTCAAAATAAAACGATAGAGTGTTGAGTCCGTGTAATATAGACAATGTGATTGAGAGCTTGCACAGGCGAAAAAAAAGCAGTTGTCAATTAAGAAAGCGCAGAATAAAGAGAGCGCAGAATTTTGTTGCACCTAATTAACACGTCTTCCGTTTGGTTTTGTTTGCTTTACACAGATGCGGTAATAATAGCAGCTGTCGGGTTAGCGGTAGGGTAGCACGTGAAAACCTTGTTTAAGAGTGTTTTACAAAAGAGACAATAGAATTGCAGCTGACTTTTTGTTGTTAACTTAAACTTGAAGGAAATTTTTCATAGCGGCGAGCGCTACACGGGGAAAGGCTTACAACAATTGGCAGCAGCAATAGAGATCACATGCCATGATCACTCTATACTGCTTAGGTCTGTTTAACATCATATACTTTTCAGTTAGTGCCATTACAGAAACGTTCATATCAAAAAATTAGAAGCCGCCCTTGAATAGAAGCCGCACAAAACGTTCAAAAATAAAAAATAGTAGCCGCGGTTTCTATTCAAGGAAATACGGTACATTATTTAACATTGATGCAACGTGAAATAACGTAATAGTGACTGAACCATGTTCTTGGAAGAGCAATTAACTTTACGCGGCATTGTGCCCAAGCGCAATGTTTACTGTAGTGTTGACTATATAGGTACAGGTGGAAATACGTCACATGCAATCTATACAGTATTATTATGAGTGGTAAAAGCTGCGCTTAGTTGTAAATGTGGTCTATAGAGCTGTGTTGGTGGCACTCACATACTCTCTCAATTTCTGCACTTTGGTAAGCAGCAGTTACACGCTTTGTTGCGTTTCACCGCACTCAGAAAATTCAGAGGTACTGTGCATATCAGTGATCGACGTACACATTTTGCAAACAACATGAACTTTGTTTTCGGGAAATTCTAACTACTGAAAGAAACAACTGTGGCTTACCAGGAAACAACGTTTTTTACATTTCAACCAGTGCATTTTTATCAAGGTTTGGAAAGACCGCTCGATACATAGTTTTGAAATTTACGTAGTTAAATCTGTATCATCTTAGAGCAGTGCAACTCATCATCTGCTCTTTGTTATGTAGCGTGCAAGACTGCAAGTAAAACTTTCGAGCAGCTCAAGCAACTATTATTTTGCTTGGATACCTATAGTACTGTATATGAATATAGCTCGCAGGCAATTTTGGATAACTTCGTTCCACCAAGCCTTACATTGTTGGCTTATACTGACCTTAAACTTCGCTTTTGTCAGAGAGTAACTGCGACTTTGCAATAAAATCAAACATTTCTTACTGCCAACGTTTGCTTCTTCGACTTTCTCAAGTTGCGCTCAAAAATTTCAACGCGTTGACATCAGAAAATTGTCATTCCAATAAGCAAGTCGTAAACTATGAAAATGCTATCATTGCAAAAATTCCTAAAAACGCGTGAATAGTACAGTAGTACAGGGCAGACATTTGTTCCATTTTTCACTCTAAAGCAGACCTTTTTCTTTGACCGCGACAAGCAGCATTTACCAACAGCTCGTTAAGTACTTGTGGCCCGAATTTCAACCGCACTTAAAATCCATTAAAATAAAACGAGCTCTAATAGCACTATGGCAACTGCTTGTAGGGGCTAGTGAGCAGAATACCTTGTGAATGATCAATACAGAGCAGCGATTTTCAGTTCATTTCATTGTTGGTATTTTTGCCAATGTCCGCTTTCTGCGCAATATTTAAAGAAACATCTTCAAAATACAAAGAAAGTAATTTTTCTGACTTACAAAAATTAAAAAACACACAAGTTTTAGCAGATGGCTTCTACTGTTAAAGAATTTCTGAAGTACGTTTGATAAATAATCTTGTCATTGTGCTGGCAGTGATGTCACTGTGCTCCCGAAAAATTTCCTTCCGTTGAATTAAGAGAACATTTCTGACCTGTTTTTAACCTCTGAAGCAAACAGGTCAAATGTTTTTTGTCATTCACATTCACGAAAGCGGAACGCAGTCAGGTGAATGTATTACTTTTATCATCAGGCTGAAAAACAAACTCTTTCAAGGTACGCCCGAACTATCAACATTTTACGAGACACTTCAGGTAGCAATTGTTTCACTTTGCCGTTATGTAATTCCTGTTTAGCAATAGAACTTGATAGGTTCGCTGCAGAGTAAATCATCCTGATGTTCACTGATAGAGCATGTTGAAGTTGAACCTTCGACACTAGTACGAAAGTAGATAAGCCTGACCTATGCTGGTCTCGGGAGGCGTATTCCAGAAGACGTGACGCTGACGTCGGGTATGAAATCAGACCCTGGTGCTGCTTCCAGTGGCGAAACTGACGGGGGGGCAGGGGGGGCGGCCGCCCCCCTTGGCCGGTCATTTCGAAGTTTTTGGGCCCCCTGTCACCACATTGTTAATTTTATTAAGTGATCTTTAATCAACATTGCCGCAAGACAGTGTGTTGTATTGATGATATTTGGCACTTTAAAATGTAAAAACACTCTTTTTTTGGAAAAGTACAGGAAAACAAGCCATCATTTTTTCAATTTGGAACATCGCAACCAGACATTGTTGAAAAATTCTG
>JGI24159J19872_10000508_pt1 | contig 35129 bp, 19 predicted proteins | sample Ectturendosymbi4_FD_19872 | JGI IMG/M metagenome (IMG submission 19872) | reverse complement strand
AGTGACCGGAAATGGGCGCTCGCGGACCACTCGTGACACTTCAATGAGAATATGTGAAGCGAGTACTGTTTATTGAATCTTTCTTTCAAATATTTATCAATGAATGCATCTCATCTTCTCTTCATTTACAAAGTGATGATTTTTTGGTCAACGCTATCTATTATTATTACTGATCCCATCTGCTTGCACTTGCTTATCAGTGTATCTGTTCATTTACAGCTGAAAATGCTACCTGTTCACGGCCTAACCATAAGTCTGCCTTCACTCGAATGATTTACAGGCGTGCTTGACGAACACCAGCTTGACACCATCACTGTACAGTTCAGAATGTGAGCTTGGATTGTTGAAAGAAGCGTTGTTTCCAAAAGATACGGCTCTTTCTTCACTTCTACCTGGCGAAACACTCAAGTTGAGAAGTGTGAGACTTTTGCTGGATTGGCGTTTTGTTGGGAAACTGGAGGTAAGTTGATGCGGTGATTTTTTCGAACAATATGTCAGGTAGGAAATAAATACAACAAAAATATTATAAGGTTGGTTTAAATAACTGCTGCGCAATTTCGGTACCGAGTGTTTTTACATGTTTATGCCAGTTTCATTAAACACTTCGTAGTTCAACCTAAAATAAGTGCTTCATTTGTTAAATGTGCTATTTTTTTTGTAGGTTTCATACGTCAATATGCGGACTTTCAAAAGTAAAAGATTACAGCCGGTATTGAACAGAAGCCAGACCACATTTCTTAGTTGTCCGGTTTCTGTTCCGTGAGAACCTACTCTGTGTTTACATAAGGCCGGTAGCGAAATGTTAGTTAATAGCTTAAGAAAATGTTTGAACTTGGTGCAAAGTCTAAGTAAACCAGTTATAAGCAAATACCCCTGATTGTGATTACCTCCAGAGCAACGACAGTTTCACGGACCCGCACCTTCACGTGTCTTTCTCACCAACTTTTTACGACGAAGATGATGGCGATCAAAAAATGACGTGGGTCAACTACTCTGTTCGAGGGATGCTCTCTTCCTTGAAGAACGAGGGTGAGTCGCTCACGAAACCAAGAAAAACTCTTCGTGATAATCTTTTGCAAATAAAAACCTGCGGAATGCGTTTTCGAAATGTAACAGAGCAGTGTGGTCCAACTACAGGCCCGCGGGCAACATGTGGCCGGCCACAGCTTTTTCAGTGGCCCGCGAAAGCATTCAGGGAAAATCGTCAAATCTGAAATTTCTTTAAAAGCGCGTGAGGTTACATATGTCTCACTGAATTGCTTGCGCTGGATAACGTGCATTTGCACAAGAATAATGAATAATATCTTTTCTGTGTAGCACTTTGCTTTATTTATTTATTTTACGATCAAATAAGAAGGTATGGCCCACCGCTAGTAACTCTCCGCTGGGGCGTAACCACTCTGTTTTCGTCGCTCCGGCGTTCGTTGTTTTGAAGAGTACATCTGGCACAATGTACTCAGTACCGCCAAATGAATATGTCTATCTATCAGCTAAACCCGGCCTACTCAAAGTGGCCCTCAAGCCAAGTTAATTGCCCATCCCTCCAATAGGTAATTTTAGTTAGAAAAAGCATAACACCTTTTAATAAAAAGGTACAATACCAATGGTGTCACAGACTGTACAGAGCTTCAGGGAATTAGTCAGCAAAGGTATATAGATTTCCCAAACTGAAAGATTTCGCACTAAAAATCCACTCGATGTTTGGAAATAATGCACTCGATGGAAATACGTGTGCGAGAGTAGATTTTCTACAATGAAGCAAGTCAAATCTAAAAACAGAAATCAAGTGGTAGAGGATAGCCTCTGACTTGCACCACTAACACTGGTGTGGTAAACTAACGATAGTGTCAGAGAGGCCTCAACCACAGGCTTCCCACTGGTGGAGATTTGCAATAAATTGCAATTTCCTTTTGTGCAATAATTTCAATGACACACTTATCTTCCTTTCTTTAGTTTTGAATGTTGTGAATCAGTTGTTTTTTACATCCTTTTATTTGAAGTGGCCCGCGAGTTGTCACGTTTTTGCAAAATGGCCTGTAGGTCAAAAGTAGTTGGATCACGCTGTAACAGAATATCGCACTCACTTGTACTTGTGGTGCAAATCGGTAGCGAGCAATTAATTTCACAAAATATGTTTTTGTTGGTGCTAGAAAGGAAACTGAGCCCAAGAAGAATCAAGGGTATGCCAAACCCATTCTAACACATGTGTTTCTTTGCAACAGACCGCGTGCTAAAGTTTTTATAAACATTTTGTTTTTTTGCCTCAAATCTATTTTGTATACATCTTTAATCATTATTAGACCAACTTCCAATTTCTGTCAGTTCCCGTTACATCCAAAGCACTGCTTAGTTTTATGCGTACCGCTAGTATGTGCGTGCCCCAATTGCACGTCAGTTGCTGGTTGACTCCGCTTCACTCTAAAAGACAACGATTTTCGCTGAATTTTGCGGGGGGGCACGATCTGAAACACGTGGGGGGGTTCGGACGTGATCCTGGTGGTGTTTGACCAGTTAATGCATTTTTTTAGTTCTGGCATTTCCGCTCTATACGAACTGATAATAATTAAATTGTGATACACTGTAGGTACCAGTAGGATGCTAATAAACGACTATATGTGTGTGGAGGAAGTCAGCAGATCAAGCTAATTTCATAATGGGCCTGTTGAACCAACGANGGTTGGGACTTCAGTTTACTGAAACGGCCTCCGGTGTGATGGTGAGAAACACAGTGCAACTCTTTATGTGGAGAAATGTTGCCCAATTTTCCTTGTAAATGAAAGACCTTTTTGCAATTTTGCCGCAACAAAATATTTTGTGTATGCATTTTTACAACTGCATATTATATGTTGCTGCACTCTCGCCTCTGTTATATTATTTTCCGACAGCATACCCACTGGAAATACAAAAAACGTGGGAGAAACCAAAAATAAAACCACAGTCAGAAGGTGCTCAGTACCGAAATTCATGAACAGCCTATGTCACTGAAAGCCCGTTGATGCAAGCTGCAGTTGCTGTGGGTGCTGTCTGTTGCCTGGACTGCCACACCGTTTCTGATGTGAGGTTTATAGGAGTAACAGGCGTTTGGACAACTTGCATTTTCTAATATTGCAAGAAGTCTCGATGATTTCCATGCGTTTGTATTTAATAAACAAGCTTTCCCTTGCACCTACATGACGAGCACAGACCACACGTATCTGTTTTTAAGTTTTCGGTGTGACCCGACCGGGATTCGAACTCGGCGTGCAGGCTTCCATGGCGCGTGTTCAAACAACTGTACCGCCAGTGTTTGATAAATACAAACCCATGGAAATCATCGGGACTTCTTGCAATATTAGAAAATGCAAATAATGTAAAAATTCAAGAAGAAATAATTTAACAGTTTAAATGTGAGGCAAGCAGGTATTTGACCAGCGCAAACATTTCGTTTTCAAGTGCGCTGTAAGCTTCGTTTAAATTCAACCACGTCGTTGAGGCAGATTTGCACTCAGATTAACAAACTTACTTCTTCCTTCAGAAATCAAATCTGTTCCCTTCCTGTACATCAATGCATTATTTGCACTGCTGTTAAGAATTATATTTAGCTAAAGAAACTGTGCAAGGTGAAGCACTGCATTATAATAACGTCGGCTTTCTTGTCAGTTTTGTCACGGTGGAAAACAGAAAAGTTTTATTAACCACTATGCAGTGGTTTGTCCATCTATGATTACAGTTGTTTTTTGCTAAACTCACCAATGATCCCTGCTTGCAATACTGCAAAACATATTGGGAAGGTATTCACAGGCAAAGATCTTTCGCAAAGCTTAACAAGCATGGATCAAATAAAATATCATAAAAAACACAAAATGTGTCATACTGCATGTCCTACGATTTTGCAGAAATACGTGACATTGAGCTCGAACAATTTTCAATTTCGCCGAAGATCGGCACTGGAGCGCACATTACGTCTCATATCAAGGTTACAGCGCCACCTCAAGGGAGGATTGGAGTATTTTCCTACAGGTAGTTAATTTATGTGTAATAATCAGCGCACATGAATGAATTTGAATTTTTTCGAGGAGAAACTACTCATTGTTAAAAACTTATGTTTTTAATGCAGCGTGGTTTACCTTTCGCAGCAGCATCTAAGTCATAGTTTCCTTATCTTTTTTACTCCTGTACAGTGTTCACTTTAAGAAAATTTGACGCTGAGCAAATGTTTATTTTAGTGCGCATGCAATTGCGCAACCATGCGGACGCACAACCAAAGAAGCGTTTCAAGCAACCATGCAGACGCACAACCACTGTAGCGTTTCAAGCAACCATGCAGACACACAACCACTGTAGCGTTCCAAGCGTTGCAAGGACCATGCGACACATATATATGATATGCAATTTGGAATGTTTCAAGTGCCCGAGAATGAGATTTCACTGCGCAAATGGTCTGATGGTACCTACAATTAATGATCAAGAACTAGCTTTCAAGCGTTTGGAAAGGAATTCAAATTTATGAATACTTAGCGATAACCAAACATAAATTACGTACAAGAAAGGATAAAACAGATTACCGTTTAAATATACTCTACAAAAAACAATCACTTGCTTCAATTATGTAGATAACAATAAAATCAAAAGGCTGACTTCCAAACGTTTGCTAATGCATTTCAGTTCAGTAACTCTTGTTCCTGTTTCTTGCTTATGAGTTTTTCAAAACGTGGAACTATTTGCTGATAGCAACACACGTGTCTGCCTGTGCATTCTAGCGATTTCTAGATTTCGTCTTAACTGACAAGGGTTCCAAAACCTGACTCGCGCAGATATCTTGTCGTAAATGGAATGAACACAGCTGGTGCAGTTTTTCAAAGTCCTGGAAGCGCAACAATGGCCGAGAAGCAAATACTCTTCCAAAGTTTTACTCTCGAATTGTATTTCAAAAACACGAATTGAACGCAGTTCTTTAAGATCTTATTTCACCTTTCCATCATCTGAGATTTCATCGAAATTGAAGAAGTATGGATTCATAATCCATTCTTCAGAAGTCTCCATCTTCCCTACGTCACAATAACGAACTCGTGAGTGGAAAAGTAAAACTGTATGATCACTTCCAAGATCTTCATAATGTGACTCATAGAGGCGGTGATTTAGTGTCCGACCCCTAATCTAATTAATGGTCTGTACCGAATATCAAAAATTTTTCTTCAATTTCGGAGGCAAAGTTTTTGATGCCAAAGCATGAGGATGAAGAAAACAGTGAGCACCTTGCTAGTGTGGAATCCTCTGTTTCATCAGTGCAGAAAACCCATATTTATTTCCCGCATAGCAAGAGCACCATCAGTGTACATAGAGACGATACTTTGAATATCCAATTCCTGTTTTGCAAAGAAGTCTTTCGCAAGCTGAAGCACTTTTGTTTTGGTGGTTGTTTTCATTTCTGCACAAAAAAGGAAGTTCTCCTTCATGATGCCATGATCGACATACCTCACCAGTGCAATAAGTTGACTGCAATGCGAAACATCGAATTGGGAGATTTCCAAGGGACTAGCCCGCATGTGTGAGATAACTTGTTCTAAAATATCTTAACTGAAACCAGCAATTAGTCTCTGCATAACATTATTTGATAACTGCACAAAGCTACTATCTGCTCGTAAATAAGAAGAATAGGTTGCAGGTGTTTTTCTCTGCTCTCGGTGTCTTACGCAGATTCTGGTAAATAAAGCACCTCTCGTAGCATGCTGTGTGTGCTGCCAAGTATAGCCGTTTTTGCAACTTGGGGTTTCCTTTTTTGCCCGGATTTCTCTGTGGCGTTTTTCTATCTTATTGGTGGTTACACCTAGAACTCATGTTACTTATGATATTATCCTCGATTTGATGTTCCACATTCTCTGTATTTTCCATCTGAGACCCAAATATATTTAATTTTCTTCCATTTCTTCTTCTGCTGTGTGTATGTGATTTGCGATCAACATCTGGAAAAGTTAGCCCACTGCTCCATCTGTTACTTCTTTCAATCCTTCATTGGTCTACTGGTTTGCTTGTCTGTTACTACAAGGTCTGGTCGGCGATCTTCCATCATCTTTGTCTTCCCTGATCTCAAAATACAACAATACCTGACCTTATTGTTTTATGCCACTGGGTTGGGTTCGTGGATCTAGATGTTTTGTGTGGTACTGCTCTCGCAGTGCTGGCGCATGCTGTGTTGGATTTGTGCTTCTACTTTGTCACGCCCTGTCTTTCACAAGCTCCCTGCTATCTTGAGATATGCACTCGCCATCTGGGCAACTGTCTCAACATTATCTGCATATTGGGTTGTTTGTCATGTGGAGTATTTTCGGGCTTGTGACACGTAGTTTCCGGTGCTTGATCGTGTGCTGCTATTACAAGTGCTTCTGTTTCTACCTTGAGTCTTGTTTTGTGATAGAGATTACCCACCAATCAACGGGCAATCACAACATAAACGTCCATTTTTTCGGTGCCCAGGGGTCTTTGCAGTGGTTTCTTGTCCGTGTTGTAAATTCCCAATTATCGCCAAATAAACTCAGCTGTGTTTTCTGGAATTAATCCGTAAGGCGTTTCCATTGATGTGACCTCATGTAGTTGCCATTTGTACTGTCCAAGTAGCTGCTTTCTGGTTCTATTTGTTGTGTTTTCTGTTTGCTACTGCTGTGAAGTCTCGGTCAGGGCGGCGTTGAATATGTTTATTCACCACGAAAGAGATGTGCGCGAAAAATAGCACCTATATATTTGTGGCGCGAACAGTCAATAATAGAATGATATCGTCGGGTGATCTCTATTGTTGCTTGCTGCACAGTGTGAGGCTTTGCGCACTTGCCGCTCGGTCTATCCGATCGCAACACAGTAAGTAGTGCGCCATTTGTTCTCCTTGGCACATTCTTGTCCTGTGATTGCCTGACGCTGTTTCTCTCCCAGGCTCTTTTCTTTTGGCTTTGCTGACGTTCTCCTGTAATCTTGCGCGCTGAAATTTCACCTCTTTCTTTAATTTGTCTAACAACAGTCCTCTGTCATCTCCTTTCTTTTGCTGGGCACAACCCATGAATGTCAGCTCTTGTATGGAGTTCTCTGCAGGCCCGTAAAAAAATTTTGACCCCCTGGAAAAATATGTTGGACATAGTTTGAAAGTACTGGACATAGTTGAAACAATTTGGGCCACTCTCAGAAAACTCTTCGCCACCCTGGTGTCCCAATCTGGTTACGGGCCAGGTCCTCCGGGCGTGCTATGGTGTTGTTAATCCTACTCTTGCGTTTTTTTTCTGTGTTTCATAGGGGGTTACTGTTACTGCACATGTGTTGGTGGCGTCTGGCGTGAATTTTGTTTTTTGACGTTGAGCCGAGATTTGAGCTTCTGTCTTAACCTGGGTTGTTGTTGCTATCCGCTTGATCTCCTCGTTGTTCGTCATGTTTTGTACATGCCCAGACATTTGTAGCCTGTTTTGATGTCGGCAGGGCCCCGACAAGGGGGGCGGGGGCAATGCCCCGGGGCGGCACTTTTCAGGGAGCGGCACTTTTGGTGAAAAGAAGGAATAGAAAATGGCCTTTGATGGTCTTTACCACCACCTGGTGGTGGTGGTGGGGCACTTTTCAACTCTCTTCGGGGCGGCACTTACCCATGTCGGGACCCTAGATGTCGGCTTCCTTGATTGTTCCTGTGTCAATCCAGCCGTTACATGGAAATTTTCACGCTCAATTATTTGTCTTGTTTGAATTTCATTTTCATATCAATTGCAGTAGTGTATTAGTTTTTGTGACGAGATGATGGTCCACACAGTCAATAGATCATACAGCATTGCGCAGAACATAATGTAGAAGCTATAGCAAATTTATAATCANAGTACACAAGCAACAACATTTACTGCTTNCTTTGTCACAAGGGATTACGGTGAAAGACCATGAGGTCATCTAGTCTAACACCTCTGCGATACAACTTCCCGTACCATCATTAGTCACGTGAAAAGGAAAGAAAAAGTGATAAAAGCAAACCCACAAATGGTGTACATATGCGCACATGACTATTTACACACAGTTAACATGATGAGATATTTATTTGCATATGTGTGGAGCGAACAAAACACTGAAATTAATGTACATGTATTTGAGAATGCAAGTGATAATAGGAGAAAAAAAACAAGTTGGAAATAATATCAAATTAAATACAGATGAAGAAGACTAACCCACATTAAGAACGAAAAATTTGCAGTGCCTGCTAAGCATAAAATACATAGAAAATGTATAGATTTCAACTGTCTCAAGCAGGGTTGTCAGATATTTTTCGTGGGTGGCGTACAGTTTGAGATCATCCATCTGGAGTAGATGGTTGATCTCTATCTATTTTTAGTTTGGATGTATGCTTTCAATTCATGCGATTGTTGTTCAGTACATTGATAAAGGCCGAAAAGAATAGTGGTTAGAATACATCTGTGACAAAAATCTCCGTTTGATCTTGATACTGGCGCCAGATGTTGATGCTTGACGTCAGATGCTGGCGCCGATGGTCCAGTTTCCCGTTGATAGCTGGACAAATCTGATATTAGTCTTCTGACCAGTTTTGCGAAGCTCCATGCTTTAGATTGTTCAGTAGTGCTGCACTGCGTCATGTGCTTCTTTGAAGTCTATCCATCCCTGAGCCAGATGGGTCTTCTCGTGGAGCCTACAGTGAGCACCTTCTTTTCTGCTTGCATGCTACGACGTGGTGTTGGGTCAGATGTGGGGAGATCTGATCGGCTAGGATTCCACGACATTGCAACGAAATAGTTTTTATGTCTGAAGTAACACATCTAAACGCAATACAAACTTCCGATTTGCATGGCGCAGGTTAACGTTATGGTACTCGAAGTCCGGGGATGCTGATGACCTCAGCAACCAGTTCGCTGGCGTATACTTGTCTCCGTTCGGTGGAGAGGTGACGAATGGAAATGTTTCACGTCACATTGTAGATGAGGCTTATTCGCTTCCGTCTCAGACTTACCTGAATGAATACTGCGGAGTGGTTTACGCAATAATAACGGTAAGTTTGATCAAAAAGCCTTGACGGGATTTAACTTTTTCTATGAAATTAGATCAATGTAATTCTTTCTAGGCTGTAATGGAAGATTCTCTCGGAGAAGTTGACACTAATAACAATCACATGGTTGAAAAGACGTTTAGAAGCTGCGAGTCAGGTAATGGATTCCAGTTAGAAATACATTACTTTGCGTACGGTGAATATTCTGGATATTTGATCTCACTATTCCACCTTTTTTGTGAAACACCTTCATTCGCGTTTACAAAAATGTGTTTATTAAAATCGTAAAAGTTGGTAAAAAGATGTAGTTCAGTTTATGCATATATTATGCCAAAATGGTGTGCGAACTGGGGAAATTTCCCACATTGTTTTTTGTTTGATTTGTCTTCATGATTTGGCTTACCTTCTTCTAACATTTTTTATCAGCTTTCTGGAATAGCACTGTTGCAACACGCTTCACAGTGCTTGGCAGGCACATTCCAATTTGTTGTTTAATCAGACAAAGTATCAAGAAGTTGCAGCTGGGTCTTCCCAATTGTGTTTCTTTTGCAACTTCCAACAAACATCTGTTCTGAACGCACTGAAAACCTATGGGATTTTGATAGTTAACCCACTTCTCATGTCCGCAATCTAAATTTTCAGTTAAAAGAAAAAAATTTTCTTCTAAGGTAAAAATTCATAGACAAGCAAGCCTACTTACTGCAAATTACATCTGTTCAAGTGAAATATTTTCTTTCTTAACCGAAAGCTAGACGTTTCATACTTACCAGGCAAGTTAAAAACAAGCCGGTTGCTTTATATGTAGCAAATAATATTCAGACTTGAAAAGATTAACATAAAAATACATTATGACGCCAGGAATGCATCATCTGACACAACCATATCGCGATACAAAAGCTTGGCCAGCGAGAAACTTGCTAAACAGTTGTAGCCTTCACTCAAAAAGGTTGGACACCCTGCTTCAAGCTTTGAATTGTGTATTGGTGGATTTCACTCCGTATAACTTATTTAGCAAAAAGTGTTTGTACAAGTTCAGTTGTAAAACAGACGCATGTTAGCAACTCCTGAAATAAGTGCAGTAGCCTATGTTTGAAAAACAGCTTTTTAATGCATCAGGAATTTTTTTAGCTGGATCGCATGCAATGCGACAAAAAATTTACTTAAAGGCAATTGGTGGCAGGCCGAGGTGTGGTTGATGCCTCTTGTTTAGTCAATAGGCACAAAATAAAGCAGATTACAAGTGGTACAAAGGAACAAACAAAAGAAACAATAACGAAGCGACACAAGGCAAATAGGATGCACAGAAACTGGACGGGCCGGGATTATCAAACAAGAAATTGGAAGCGACTATTTTGCTTAAGAAATCGAGACAGTGCTGAAAAGACAACTATTGTTGGTTTGAAAAAGTATTTCCAGATGGCCAAAGGGGAGAATATGGATTACAGTTTTATTAGTGAGAGCAGAGTATTATGGATTAATCATTATAAATTTGTCGTTGAGCGAGGTATTTTTAGCGTTAGGAAAAGTAGGTTGCAATGGTGAAGGACAAATTGCACTGCAGGAGAAGGTGTTGGGGCGTTTCCGTATAGATCCATAGCTACACTGTCGAAAGGACTTCATATTAATGTTTAAAGGGCTGTGACCAAGGTGAAACATGCAGCGTAATGAGGTGACGGATGGATTTGACCCGTGTAAGTGCCAGGTATTGCGTTTCGTGCCATGATAAATGTGGGTGATCCGGTATTTAAATGCTGCAAAACTAGACGATAACTTGATGGATTGTGGTAGGGAGCCCCAGAGTAAGGAAGCTTTGTGAAGAAATGAATTATGCTCTAGCGAACGTTTGGAGAGGGAAAGTTGAAAATTATCGGCATGACTCAATGTGTAGGCTGAGATTTCTCCTAGGTTCAGTGGAAAAACGAGTGGAGGGCAGGAAAGGTAAGACCAGTTTTTATTTTATAAAAGTACAGGAGCATATTGAGTTCTATCCTATTAGTTAGTGGAATGAAGTTGAGATCAGAAACGACAGCGGCTTTACGTGATGTACGAAAACAACCCAGTATTAATTTTGCAGCCTTTGCATATACAGTATGTGCTCTAAGAGCAAGCCATCCGAAGTTGAGCAGTTGGCGAAAATCACACTTCCGTAGTCTAAGATCGGGAGAACGCAAGAAACATAGAGTGTGTAGAGGACATTGCGTGGAACGAGGTTTGAAAGCTGGTTTATGCGGTTAATCAAAATGGGTCCAAGGGAGCAAAGAGGTTAGATGGCCCGGTGTAAGAAACAAGTTTGGCGCCGCCATGTTTGAAACTAAAGTCTTTCGGAAGCAAATGTACTGTATTGAAGAAAGCACTTGTGACATTGTTGGGAATGTTAGGTATCTCCTGCAGTGATTCGGCGCTCCCATAGTGATTCGGAGACCGGGGAATTGTGTCCCCTTTTCCCCCCTCGTTACGTCCCTGGTGTGGCCTTTTGTTTAATTGACAAAATTTGATGATGCCATGATAAGGTACAATGAAATATAAGACCTAAATATTTGTATGAATCGGTTTCACTGAAGTCTATACTGTTAAATGTAAGAACAGGGTGTGAGATATGAGATTTGGAAATGGTCAAAACCTTGGTCTTTGCTAGATTAAACTTAACTTCCATAAATTTGACCAGTTGGATAAGGTGTGCAAATCGCGAGTTAAAACCTGATGGAGATGAAGTGAACAATTAGAAGAGAATAATAAAGCTGTGTCGTCAGCGAACAATGAAATTGAGGATTCAATGGATTCGCATGTTAGCAACTCCTGAAGTAAAGTTTAATCCAGCAATTTAGGAATGTTCATGCAGTAATCCGTAAAAACAAACCAGTCGGTCTACTGGAGCGTAGTATCCCAAACAAGCTCGATCCATGTTTTCAAGCTTTTCTGTTGAAACAAGCAACACCTTTCGACAGATGCGTTGTGCACCTCGACTTGGTTCCAGTTTCTAATGCCAGTCTAATCTATTTAGACGTTTGGATGATCAGCGGCTTCTCGATTCTTTCATCACCACCTATCTTTGTTGATGAGAATTCAAACCTTACCGTTGCTTTCACGCTCTGGTGCACTGAATACCCACAATGCAACAGGCAGTTTTTGTCACGCGAAGGTAAACTATGAAATGCGTTTGCTAATGCATTGTGTCAAAATATTGCAGTTGTTATCTGTGTACTTGAAATCAAAGCGGTAGCCATCGCTTCATGTTATTTGAGTGCAACCCAAAATCTTACTCAAGTTTCTTTGTGTTATTTCCGTATATGCAATGTAAGGTGCATACAAATTCTGGAGAACCGAAGTAAATGAAGATAGCTGCTGGTAATACACAACCGTTTCCTATTTCCCAGAGCGGCTGTTGTCGTTAGTGGAATCTTTTTCTGCGTTTTAACTTCTTTACTTCAATAGAAACATTAGAAAGAAAACGGGCAAGTAGCCATTGCGAACCAAAATACAGCTTTTAACAAGTAAACCCGCGAAAGCTCTCCATTACATTGCCTTCTTTATTCTACGTTGTGCAAAAAACAGCGAATATGACGTCAAACACTCTTATTCCCAACATTGATTGAACAGGTGCATCAAACTTGAATACCTTCTGAAAACACAATTTATTATATGTCGAGATTTTCTCCGAACAGAGGTAACACTAATTACAATAGTTAAGTTGGCAGAGTTAGCATTAAGCAGGCCGGGCGTAGTTTATCCTTTGGTGACTCGTTTCCGCCGTAAGCGCCGGTTATCTCAATAATTTGAATTGAATAGCGTTGTGTGGTTATCTTTGTTTTGATCCCGTACTGCAGTTGTTTCTAAATTTTCAGGAACAAGCTTTTATGCAAAGAAAAAAGTATTATTCAAAACGAGCTTTCAGTACAGTCTTTAATGATGTTTAATAGGTTTGAAGATATTCATGTGCAGTTTCTGTCCCAGCTGCTACTTACCAATGATAGTTTTTATTGAAAAACGGTTGTCACCTCATTTGTTGTTATGTTGCAGTTATTTTCTATCTTGAGTGGGCTGATGGAAGGAAAACGGTGAACAACAGAGTCTACGGACTGAGCACTAACATGTTTATGAATTCGTTGACGATAACGGAAGCGTTAAGGTTATATCATTGATAGTATCACGATTGAAACATTGCTTCTTCTTTCACCGATATATGTGGTTTTGTTTTTACTTTTATCTTACATAACTATTACTGAGATGTTTCCAGTGACGTAGCCAGCCCGAAAATTGGGAGGAGGGCAAAAAAATTGAGGGGGCCAAAATTTTTTACTTTAAGCTAGCAACACTATTTTTTTGGAATATCGTCTCTCAAAGCACAAAATGTCTACATATTTTAAAAATTTTGAAGGGGGCACGGTCCCTGGCTACACCTATGGATGTTATATTGTGCTGGTGCACTTCGACTGAACAAAGGCAAACTTTTTCGGTGCCCTGGTTGCAAGGTCACACTTAGTTTTTTCTTTTGTTTTCCGAAATAAAAATATTTTTTGTTGTGTGGGAAGTTTTAAGAGTCACTTGTTCAGATAATCTCAAACGATGGCTAGATCCTTCGGCTGGTGTTTCTCGGTCTGACCGAAGGCTGAGTAGGTCAACTCGACATTGACGTGCTGCACATACAACCAGGGTTGTAGGAGTAGCGCTAAATAAACAAGGTGGGAACGGCAATAGTTCAGTGGAAAAGTGTCCGCCTCTCAATTGGAAGGTTGGGTGTTCGATCCATAATTGAGTGAATTGCCGTACCGCTCCTTGGCAAGAGCGTTCACCTCAACCGCCCCGGCCAGAAGCACAATTCAGGCTTCGGCCTGCCGCCAATTGCTGTCACCAAAATTAACAAAAAAGGTGGGTACGCACCAAAAAATAGCCATTTATGCTGGGGCCCTACGCAGGATAGCTTGTCATTTATGCCACGACTGCAGCTGCACACAGTAAATCTGAGTAAAAACACACATCTTCAAGTCAGGTTACTATGGAAAACGTGTGGGAACGCGTTCCACACCCAAAAGTGTTGGAACACCTTTCCCACTCATTCCCACCCCACTGCACCCCTGCATATATCATGCCTAGAGGAAATTTAGGGGAGTCTGAAATTTAGACACGGTAGTACTGTAGGTGGGTGCGAGGACCGACCTTTGGGTGACTCTGTTTTTGAAATTGTGAGTGCTGCTGCTTTCTCCGTCGTTAGCATAAAGCAGGGTTTTCAGACATTTTTGCCAGAGGGTCACATAAGCTATTGCACAAAGTACATTTTACCTAATATGATTTTACGTAATATGATAATTTCGGGATATGATACATTCTACCAAATCAACAATTTTTCGTAAATGTATTATATTTTCATTATTGAAAAAATTACTTTGCGGGTCGGGTTTGGCCCGCACGCCGTAGTTTGAAGACCCCTGGTATCAAATATGAAGGACCTGGAGTTTTGAGCAGAGGCATTACTGTTTAGCAATTAAAAAGTATTGACTGAACGTGGCTGATCATTAAGATTTGATGTCGAACAGTAACAACATGCTTGTCGAATAGAATGTAGTCTACAAAACTTTACCACCAAAACCAAACGCATTCACGAATTTGGTCATGAAATGAAACACAAATATTTATACATTATTTCTTTATTTGGTTTCGTTATGTCATGCTTTTGTATGCAGAAATCCAATTGCTACAAGTATTTATGACGAAGGAATCCGTGTGTACGCTCGAATGACTGGAAAACTGGCTGAATTTTCCCCTCAATTGTGTCAGTCAGAAAGAGCAGTTTTAAAAGTGAGCATAATGAAAACAAACCTAAAGGAACATTGTTGTCGCACGATGGATTTAAAATTGGCCGTGCGAAATAGTGCAACATATCCTGGGAAGAGGCAATATCTTTCTAATTTATCGTTACGTTATCCCTGGATTTGATGATCATGTTGTTCTGCAGATGATCGAAAGAAAACCTTTCTAACATGTCGGCTGTATAAAATTTTAACAAGTACAACGTGTTAGGAAATTTGTACGATTTTAGTCATGGACGCCGGAGAGCGGGGTCATGACGGGGACAATGCCCCATCGGATTTACTGCAGTTAACAAATTTACTGCAGTTATTCGTGCATCCAGAAAATTCAAACTGGTTTTCTATAACTTCTATTATTATTTTTTATTTCAAAATGATTGCCGAACATGTAAATGCGAAAATCATCTTAATTATATGTGCGTTTTTGCACTGAACTAACGTAAACAATTTTGAACTCGTGGTACGTAAAAATGTAACAATACCTTATCCAGGCTCAGGTAAATATTTTTTAAAAACGGGGTCAGTGGTCACTGCCATTCCTGTCCATGTCGCATTTTCACTCCCACCCAGGCTTACTGGGACTATTCCAGTGCAGAAACGGCTTTTACAACAATTCCGAAAGCATTTTCAAACTTATCTGACCCCAAAAAGTAACTTGTTGAATGTCTGAAAAAATGTATCATTAATAAAACAAACACAGGTCCACGCCAAAAAAAGCGTGGGATAGGCAAATTAGTGACACAAAATCTACACGAAAAAAACGGAAATGCCGCCAGTAACCTTTGATGGCACTCTGTACAAGACCCATGCCGTATTGTGTTCGAAAATTGCAGTTGTGCATGCAATACAAGAACATGACGTTCGGACTTGAAAGTTTGTTTATTTTTGGCAAATTTTCCGTTTCTTGTTACACATGACAGTGTCTTTAGCCGATTTTGGCGAAATTTGTTTACAGTAATCAATGGCAAACTAACAGTCACAAACTATTTCAAACAAAATGATTTTGACAATTCAACCCATGTAACCCTATAAAATAACTTTCAGGCAAAAAATGTAATTATTCCCCGAGAAAACGCTTAGGGTACGCGTAGAGTTAAATGTCCCTGCCAATTAGTGGCAAACTACCAATCACAAAATATTTAATACAAAATGATTTTGATTATGAAGGCCATCTGACCATAGAAAATTGGTTAAAGGTGAAAAAAATTATATTATTTCTGAAACAAGCACAACTTTTTCCCCAAGAAAGGCGCTTTAGGTATGCGTTTTTTTATTGCACATAAAGTATCACCAGCCAAAATGGCGAATTGTTTTATTACATAAAAAACGTGACAATTGGCGACAAACCATGGACCACACTGCATTAGGTAAGTCATTTGAAATAATAAATCTCTGCGAAAAGAATAATCGCAACGTTCGCTTTTGCTAGACAACAGAATCTTCATTGCTACTTTGTTGTCATTGGAGAAAAGGCGGAATGCACAGGAAGTGGCACCTCGCGATATCGGCAAATACTCTTTGCTAATTGCATTGCCATGCACAGCAGTGCCTTTGTCTTGACGTGCTTGACTGATCTCCACCTTTGTCGCTGACATGAGACTGAGATGAAAGTTAAATTGTTTATGGTGATGACGTTTCGCGAAACTAAAATGCAAAGCTGCTGTAGCGCATCATTGCTTTTTTCGCTTTCCTAACTTGTCGAAACCGTTGGCATGGGAACGCATGCAGCTTTCTGCAACCTGTGCAAAAGGCACGGGCTTTACAGTTCAAAGTCCAACATCTTTCCTTTCGTGCCAGCACCGTACTGAGTACTTTTAAGGCCTTACGAAATGCCAAAAAGTCTATTTCAGGAAATACATCATCTCGTGAAATGGCGATGTTTTGAAGTTTTGACAGGTCTGGACAACAACAAAAGAGGTTTATCATGAATCAGGCGGTCGAAGCAGCATGTTTTGAGAACGAACTCCCTTGAGAATCTTATTTACAGAACTTGGTCTTTCATCTAATTGTCATACGTGGTTTCGCAAAGAATGTCCATTGTTACCTGACAAAGATCGGTTTCACTTTGTTTGCGCCAAATGTGGCTCCGGGTACATGAGTGAGGTGCGCCATTTTGCCGCTCAAGAAGTGACCACTGCCAAATCAGTCCAAACACCCCCCCCCCCCTTACTCAAAAACCGCAAAACCTATCTCGATTTGGTAAGCACTACCTGAAAGAACTCTTCAAAAGATCAACTACTAAGGAAATGGGTTTAATAAAAGCTTTTTAAGTCATTTAAAAACTTAATTGAAACTTTACACAGTCTGATTTGCCTCAGGTTACATGTAGCAAAGCGCTTTGTGACTACAGCAAATGACTCACACACCGTAGGTATCTTGTTCATTACAACTGATTTTAGGCAGCAGCCCAATCCAGTCAGTCACGAATAACATCACTATTTTCAACTATTAATAATCAAGTGTCAGCCAGCAAAATTGAAAAAAAACTAGCTCTGTAAAAGAAAAGCAATAGCGAGGAGGAAATCTCTATCACAGCTTCCATCAGTTCACTCGAACATGAAGAGCAACAACTACGAAGACAAGGGCTAATTTTTCATCTTCAAACGCTGAAGACATTGCAGCGAGAAGGTATTTCTGTCAGTAGGGTGACCGATTTGAAATCGAAGATACATCAATTTGACATAGACAAAGCAATCGGTTACGAAGGTCTGAAGCTACTGTGTCGATAGAAACGATTCGTGACTGCACACGACATTTTGGAAGAACAAATAAAGATGCGTGTTTTAACAGCTCAAAAGGATTTACTTAGTCGTGTTATACAAGAAGACTTCTACGTAATTGCTGCCGACGAATCGTCAGACGCATTCGCAAATGACCAACTGACGTGCTCAGGCACAACGTGCGGCGACTGCTAGCAATTCCTTCTGAAGACTTCATTAGGGTTTATGAGTTTTTGTAAAATCTATCACCTGATTCGCTTAAGTTATTCTCAGATGCTGTTTAAATGGTCAGAAAATTGCTGCAGTGGGGTTTGATTGGCCCGCAGCGATAACATCGCTAGGAAGAAAACTTGGTGCCGATGTTGCTCCAAAAGCTACAGTATATATGTACATTGTTTCGACACATGCAACGAGCTAGTTGTTAAGGATGCAACCAGGCTGTGCCCTTCGTTGTCAGCATCACTGGGCGTTTGCCAAGCTTTATGTGCAATCGTGGGTGCTTACCCAAAACGTATTCGCATATTTGAAGGCGTTCAGGACGAGACTGAGAAAGATGCATGTGGATGTAAAATATTTCAGCACTAAAACCTGCCCGCAACAAGATGGATNGCAAGAGTGAAAGCAGTTAATTTCGTTTTTGAGAAAGCCAGCGAGCTGCGTAACACACTCGCAATGTTAAGAGACGATCCATGCGTTCCTTCTGGCACTAAAGCAAGGATCCGTGGAATTTCGCAGTCGCCAGTTTGTCGTCACTAAGACTACTTTTCAATTTGAATATGACGCAAAAAATTCTTGTTTTATTGGAAAAGTTCTCAAATGAGCTGGCAGACTAGCTAACATCTCCGCTGAGGATTAGTTGTATTCCTTGTAGCGAATTATTCAAAGTCTTCAAGAAATAAGAAAATATGTAGAATTTCGTCTTCCAAAACACCAAAACTGTTTTTAATGCTACGCTAAACACTGAGACAGGACGGCCAAGGAAAGTCTCAAGATACATGGAAGATGGAGACAAACATTTCTACTGAGACATTCCCTGTATTTTAGGCAGCCAGTGATGAAAGTATATCAGTATGCCACAGTCCATGGGGTCATCGATGTGATCACTGAAAGATTAAACATACGCTTTGAACGGGAGCCTATTTCTTTGATAAGCTGTGTAGAAGAAGCTCTGCTAAAATAAATGCTTCAAAGAGGTATGTCAGCAAACAACTTAACAATAACGAACGCTTTGATCGAGAAAGACGCATGTTGAAACTGATGCTGCAACTTGACGAATTGGCTACAATCCATAGTTTGTACAACCCAGGGACTAAGAAAAAATAACGTCACTGTTCTGTTTTTCAATCTTCTCGGAAGTTTTCAAATTCGACGCCCTCTGCAAAAAAGGCACTGCTGCAAGGTGCATGAGATGTTTAAATTGTACTACACTACACCTCTAACATCAATATCATCCCAGCGTTTGTTCACGCAATGCGCCGATTAAATGGCTGCTCACAAGCACTGGGGGAAATCACTTAAATGACATAATCTTTGCAAATGTTCAAAAAAGTTATATGGATAGCAATGGCATCAAAGCCGTTGCTAAGGAATTATCTGAGCGGAATACCAGCAGAACAGCTTACCTCGAAAAATACGTGNAGGAATTCCGGTAACGTTTTCATTGACTTACTTTACTAGCCGCATGCACGGACAAGTTGTGTCGAATATTCCTACTGATATTGACTTTGAACTATCAAACCTATTCTCGTTTGTTAAAAATCTACTGCTGAACTTCTATCGTTCTTGTGTTTTGCGTCCAGTGGCTGGTTGCTGTCGTACAAAAAACTTCTGGTCGGATACTCAGTGAAACACTGCATCACGCATTCTGCGGTAAAACAATGGTTCATCAATGTGTGGAAAATTTTGTATCGCTTCATTTTAGCGACTAATTATTACTGCAGAGAGTTTTGTATCGCTTAACTTCAGCGACTAATTATTACTACAGTAACACTACATGTCATGTTTAGCTTTATCAATTTGTTTTGATTGTTCTTTGAACAACAAACAAGTTCGTTTCATTTGCTGGTTTCGTGGAGTTCTCACAAAAATCTTCTCCTGTAAACATTTCCGGTTTGCCAAAGGAAAAATATTTTTAAAAGAAACAAGCATACTGGTAACGCCTTTTTTATATGTTTCCATTGTCCTCAATTCTTTTACTGCCCGCCAGCTCTGTCGCTTCTCCGGCGTCCCTGGTTTTACTGGATTTCAGCGAATACAATCTTGTTTACAGCGAATAACTTCGAACATGTTTGTTTCTGCTGCAGGTTGAAGTTGTTTCAATCCCAGGAGAAGATATCACCAGCAACAACCTTGCTACAATAAGTTTGAACAATACTAGCATTCCTTATGCTTGTATCCAAGGTAGTTCAAATTTACTTAGCTATTCCTTTTTTGTTAAATTTGGCTCAATTACAAAACCGAAATGAGGCAGAAATGCTGTTTTTAGAACCGCCAAACTGATGTACGATTCGGAGCAGAGACAAAAGCTATTGTTACTAGAATCCTTCAACAGAAAGTGCGGGGCGTTTACGTTTAAGATATTTTAGTATTCCGCTGATAAAATTAAGGTAATCGCCAAGATGTGAAGTTTGATCAATTCGGCGTTGCTGAAGTTACAAGAGCCCTTATGAATTTAGTGCAAAGCTTAAAAAATAAGAATTTTATTTACACGAATTTCCCAAACGATATACTTTGAATTTTTTAAACATTAAGATGAAACTAGAGTGTTCCTTGAGCGACGCATGTTTAGAAGTACAACGGAAGTGTAAAAACCTCTCGTGGCCAGTAACCAAACAGATATCCACTCCCGGTAAGCTATGGCTCATCGCTTGATTCGTTTTGGCGAGACTAATAAAAAGGCTCAACGTTTTGTGTCAACAAGAACGTATTGATGTTTGCTCACATTTAGCTCGCCTTGATTTCTGTTTATACCTTTTCGTTATGAGACCACAAATTTGTTTTCAAAAAAATCTCAAAGAAAGTATAAGACTGAAATATTCGTGATATTAGATCGCATATAACATTGTCTGCATTTTGAGCAAACTGTCGCATGTAAACGTTAGGCGAGAAATATATCTAGGTCATAAGCGATCTCACCTACGTTTGTGGCAAATTTGGCTCATTGTCAAAAAAGCAAATGTTTACGGTGGAATCGACAAACCTACCACTTTTGAAAAACGATTGTTGAACAAAGACGAACCAAAAAAATTGTATGCATTTGCAGATGAATTCAAGGTGGAAATCAGTCAATTCTCGGTTGCTTGCACGGAATTACATGTTTTCAAATCATGTCCGTTCAACTTAACAGCAATTGTTAAAAAAACTACGGAAGATATTGCTTTGTTGCAGCAACACCCTTTAAAGTGGATCAATCCAACTTTTTTTCTGACAAAACGAATAAATTCGCTTGCATTAAATGGGTAAAAGCAATGTAATCTATTCTGCTTGTAACTGAAACTTGTGGAAAAAGTCTGTTTTATGTTTGTTTATACATCCCACCGAGTATCACGTGTTGATTTGTTAATGCAGTACCAACATGAGCCTATATAAAATATACGAATTAATTTGAATAAGAGCTGAGTATACCTGATTATTTGAATAAGCTGAATGCACTCGGCGATGTATATTGTATTTTCGTATTTTCTACCAAAATACACATAATTAATTCTGTCGAATAAGGGCTCTTTTCAATTGACGCCATTTGAAAGATATGTATACATATGATTGCCAAATGATTTTCTTTAATTATTTTGTGTTTTTCTCATTAAATTTAAATACTTCATCTTTTTTCTATTTATTCGCAAAAAACTCATTTGTGATTGCACAATAATATTGTGATCACACAATAAGGATCATTTGTATTAGATGCAAAAGTGTGCAAAGTTGGTTGGTATCTGTTTGCAATCACAAAAAAATAATTATTGGATGAATCTTTGTGTTTCTTGAAACTGAAGCTTGACTTTCGTGTCATTTCTCGGACGGAAAATGTCTGATGAAGCAAATTGTCTTTTTTTACCCTTCCATGGTCGTTTTTTCGACTCGCCGCCAAAGTTTTTGCGTTTCCAGATCTGTCACAAGAGTGCCCTACGCAGTGCCGAGTAACATGGACACACGCAGCGAAACGCAAACGTCACAAACAAATGCTTATTCATGGAGTGTCAGGATTCATGACGTAGAAGGTCTGACGTTGGACGCAAACTCCTCCCTGAGAAGATGCGGTGCAGAGACAGAGTTGTGCGTTCAAGTAGGTTCGAAGAGCCATGAAGTTGCTGCCCTGGCAGACGACGGTCCGATCAGGTAAACAAGTTTCGAGATGGCAATCAGCTTTCTGAACTTTTCTGAGTAGATAATCATGACCAAAATGTTATAAAAACGTGACTTTTCACATTAAAGCAAGCACGCAAGCAGCGTAAGGAAACGGTGTTTCTTTCAAACAGGCAATCAAAAGTTGCAGCTGAATTCGAATCATTATCCTTCGTTGCCTCTCTCTGAAAAATAGGAGGGTAAAAAGTGTCTGTAGGAAAAGTGCACTCCCTGTAAATGGAAGAAGACTTCAGTTTCAAAGAAACCTGTCATTATGAAACAATCGCTGCAAGACAAACGTAGTCTTGGCAATGCTTTTCGTCTTGCAGTACAAAAAATTCAAGAAAACAGGCAACAGCCGTTAGTTTGCGGCAGCAGTTTCAATTGAAGGTTTTCGTCAATGTGAATTGCTGAAGTGAACAATGCAAAATGCGTGTAATGCTCAAAATCTCCTTTAAGATGAATCATATTAGTAACAAAGTACAATGTGCACAGTCTGCGCTAGCCTTCGTAACAAACAAATGCAATCGCGCCACAGTGTGAGAGATAGGTGCGCAGCAAAGATAAGTACTTTGACTCTGTAATCAATGAACTTAACGAATTTCTACAGGTTGGTAAGACATTTTACATCTTTTCGCGCTCTTATTCCCAGATGCACCCCAGTGCTTGTTGTTTGTCCCGGAGTGAAGTTGGCCTTGAACAAACTGTTTGTCGCCGTTCCAAGCAACAGAATCTTTTCACAGGTTGATTTTCAGGTTCAGGTATGCTCTGCTGTATGTCTGTATTGCTAACAGGGATTCGGAGTCTGGATATTTTATTCCTGGTGTCGGAGTTTTTAAAAAATGCACCGATTTCGGCGGTGCAGTTCAAGCAGTCAAAATTACCATCTAGCGAAGTTTACTTATGTCGTCACTAAGCTGTGATGCTTCACTTTTGCACAGTTCGTGATATGGTACTTTTGCCTCATCAAAACTCACTATTGTTGGTCATCATTACGAACATGAATCAGACCTCTGAATGTTCCAGACAGGCCTAGATTTTCTCTTGTGTACCACATGTTTCCACGCTGATGTATATTCATTGCATGGCTTGCTGTGTCATTCTTTTCTTTATTCTTTACGTATGCATATGTTGATTGTGTACAAGCCGTCGTTGTGAAACTGCGCTCATAAAGGTGTTTTATCCGTCGTGGCAGTGCTGCCAGAAACAAGTGTGTTTCAAGGGTTTTCTTTCAAAGAGAGTCAAAGACAAAATCATGCTTCAAACTGCGCTTTCATTTCTTGCAAGAATGTGTAAACGACAGAAATCCACGGTTTTTCGACATATTGCTCTTACCGACGATGGTAAGCATTGCGTTTTGCCGCTGCANCGTCGCCTCTAGGAGTCAGATTCAAAAATTTTTGAAGTTCGACTCCAGAGTCGGAGTCGGATCAGGAATTTCCGACTCCGAAGTCCTATTGCTACCGACTGAAAGAAAATATAAGAGAAAATGCTTCACCGAAATCGGATTTTAAACACTATCCAACACTAATTATTTGCGCAAAGTAGAATTTCATCTATTTAGGTCAGATTCCGATGTTTCGCTTTTGAATAATGCAAACAAATAGAAAAGAAATTAGTCAGAAAAACAGCAATATACCAAAACACGCGTTTGCAAACGAGGTACAGTTTGTGTAAAATTTTGAAGTTCAATGCTTTGCTGGCATTCAGGCATTACGAGTTTCTGATGTACTAATGTTTTCTCAACAGGTTCATTTGAGTTTGAAAAACATTGCTGGTCATGTCATTAATCCCAGCAAAAGCACAGGCTTGATCGATTTTGCTTTGGAGTTTTTTATTTCAACTAGGAAGCAACTGGAAAACGGCGGAAAGAATGTTAAAGTTCAGTCAAGTATGTTTCTCGATTTCACGATGTGCTTGTGGCAAGTGATTTTGTATATCTGTTACAAAAATGCTGCAAATTCGTCACGTTTTGCTTCATAGAAAACATTGAGTCGCTCTTGTTTGGTGTGCAGTTATTTGCAATACCTGCTTAAGTTTAACGAAGTACCCATTTAATTACACAGGATCGTACTGTATTTACCCACCTAATGTTAAAATGTGAATTTTTCGGTTCTTTACGTTTCTTTATTTTGTAAAATATATCACGGGAGCTGATGTTGGCATGTATTGTTTGCTTTAGCTACAAAAGGAAAAAATGCAAAATTTGCAGTTACTTGGAGAAACGTTACATCTTACGGTGCATAACCCCAGATGTGTTGTGTCCATTTTGATTTACTTGCTAAAACTGTCTCAACTGTCCTAGGCTTTAAAGTAAACTACACCGAGCCGACTACCGACAAGTTGCAGCTGCTTATCTGAAACCGTAAAGTAAAAATACACATACGGCCAAGGCTTTGGGAGGTGTGTTGTCGCGTGCAGATGCCCAATGTTCGATTTTACGCTTCTTTGAGAGGTATTAGTAAAAGTGATTTTCATTATAACTGCTGGAAAGGTTCAGTTGCTTTCAAGGAATGCAGAAAACTCTCAAAAAGACCAAAATGCAGCTGTGGTGTAAAAACGAAAAAATTTTTGTCATGAAATATACGTGGGCGCGCGATAGTTCAGTTGTTCAGTAGAATATCCGCCTCTCAACTGGAAGGTCGCGTGTTCGATCCACAGCCACTGAGTGAATTGCCGAAGCGCTCCCTGGTCAAGAGTGTTCACCTCAACCGCCCCGGCCAGAAGCAAATTTCAGGCTTCGGCCTGCCGCCAACTACCGTCTCCGAAATAAAAAAATATATACGCTAAGTTTTAGAGTAGATCAGCTATGTCTTCTGGAAAGTGGCTCCACGCGAAGTAACTCTTGGCGTTTGCAACAGCTTCGCGTGTTTCCATGAGTTGTCTGTGACTTTAATCGGTTTTGCACATTTTCGATGGGCAAGGCTGATAACACGTTTTGAATGAGAACAGTTTGCATGAAATCACTGCGGGTGTGTTGCTTGTGGTTATGCATAGGCAGAAAGCATTTCGATTCCATGTTGAGACATATCTTGACTAATCATGGGTTTTCTTTCATTTTATCTTGGTTTGTGGAGCAGCACTGATTTATGAATACAATACAATTTAGCCCATGAATGGAGGCCTTCCCATAAGCCGCCTCAACTTAATTTTAAAATGCGCTTTGGAGCCAAGAATGCTTTCAATAATGTTGGTCATTGATTCATTAATATTGGTTCAAGCCAATCACAAAAATTTGGGCAACAGATGTTTTGACCCAACTTCAAAATTCAAAGTCGGTATTTACGGATGTACGCCAATAGCTACTTTCTGTTCAGATTTTCAGGTTGTCAAGATTGAAATATTGTCGTTAGTGGAATTAACTTCAACTTCTCGCATTTACGTGCACTTATATTTTTTCGCTCTTCTGCTAATTGTTTTTGAAATTCAAATACGATGCAACCAGTTTGTCACAATATCTTTTTTAGTTACATCTTACATTGTCATTTTTAAGTGGTTTACACATGGAAATATCTAAACCAAGTCAAGAAACAAATAAAATTATCCAATGACTCCAACCCTCAGCCAACTCCTTTTTGCGTGAGGGAGAGATTACTGGGATACAGACATGTTTTGACTCTAATGGAAGCAATTTAGGCTAGTATTAAAGAAATGAAATTTTATAGCTCTCAGAAAAATTGCATGAAGTAGATTTGTTTAAGAACATAGCTTCTCGAACTGTTTATTTTTCATGATAAACATAATGTTGAAAATTAATGTAAAAGTGTGCTATTGGAGTTCTAGAAAAAGTTTTGGTATTCTTCCTTTTTTCTTGGTGTGCATTAACCAAGTGCATTGATCATTCAAATGCTATTGTTATGTAAATATTTTCGTGAGGTATTGCTGCTATATCTTACTTAGTTTGGTTTCTGTTGCGTTCACCAAAAAAGGTCGCGTTAGACTAACGTATAAAGTTGTGGGTTGCCTTTAGTCACCAGTTACATTGTGAATCATGTGCCTACCGAGCAGTAAACGAATTGCCGTTCCCACGCATAATTCATCACATCGACTTAAAATGCATTTCCCAAACGTACGATTACACACCTCGTTCTCAGTCTGCCTAAATTCTGTGACACATATTGCAGCGCTACACTCGTCCGTAAGTGTCGCGACGGACTTCCGTGTTTAGTTATCATGAATATTTTCAATATATGTAAAAGCTATATACGTTCTATGTGGCGAAATTTAACCAATTTTTTCTGCCGGTGTGAACGTGCCTGTATCACATTTTGCTTCCATTTCCAGGGTATGGTTGAAACACTGGACACAGCAGCCCTACTATTAAATTCATATTGCGAAAAAGCATTGTTTTGCTGTGCTTAAAAGTATGAACAGTTTATTAACAAACTGTTCCCTTTACACCAGAGGTGGGCAAACTATGGTCCGCGGGTCAAATCTGTCCCGTCAAGCCCTTTCATCCGACCCGACAAATAAGAAGAGAAGGAATATACACACATGAAATTAACACCTGTATTGCATTTCAAACACAAATATGTTGGCGGTTATCTATAAATCTGCAACTTTCTGTAATAACTCGCATAAGCTTCATTTAAAATTAATTTAGTCGTCGGTTTGGTAAATGTTAGTTAGTGACCCCTTGTCTGAAAATTTGCCCATCACTGCTTTACACTATAAGTAACTTCGTCCTCAGAAGGTCTGCAGCCCAAATGTCCTCCGCAGCTCACACTCCTCAAAGTTTATGAATCAGTCTATGTAGAACTCACCACAAATCGCAGGATTATGCAGCGATGCTAAATATCATAGCGACCGTGGTGGCGTCGCTATCCATACGTGCATGTGCACTTTACGAGTACCACGTATCTGTTCTTGTGTTTCATCAAAGTAATCGTGTTAGCGTGTTTCTTGTTACTGCAATTTATGTATGCTGCGTTGCGCGTTGGAGTTGAAACGTTATATTTATTAAATATGCATTTTACAAATACTATGCAATGTTTGTCACAGGTATATTACTCTCAAGCGTTGATAAAGCGAAGTTATCCCATCCTATGCAAATCGATTCTATCATTGATTTTTCTCTACCTTTGGTCGTTCGGATACCTGGTAATTTTTGCCAAAGTACGTTGTTTCTCATCGCACGACTGAATGTCTCACTTGATGATGCCAGTTCCGATGGAGAGCAACGAGCTTTTCCTTTGCAGGTATGCTGTTAGTTGTGTGGCCAAACTACAGTAGATGAAAATTTTAAACAGCAATGGTTGATTTGTATTGGCTACATGATGGATACGTAGGTTGATTGAAGTCATCGCCCTCACATCTCTTTTGAAAGAAAGGTAACACCAGCATAATTTGTAAGGTGGTAGCAAACAAGGAATGGAAGTTCTCATTCACATCAGGTTATTCATTGCTTCAAGACACTTGAAACCTTTATCAGAGTAACGACGAAGAAACAGCAAAAATTTGTGTGCGTTTATTCATCGTTTCATCCGCTCACTTCAAGCGCCACAGGAAGTTTACAAGTTTTCAATTTTATTCATTTTTGATACTTCTGAATGATGAGAGAGATGGCTGCAACTGCTGTCGCGTTTTCAATGTTTCAGCTTTTTACGTTTTCTAGCAAATACTTGTGTGTATATGCACTGACTGACGTTTTTTTGTACTGCTTAGAAGGAATTATAGCGCGTGAATGTTTTGTGTATGGTGCATGAGCTGGTGTTAATCTCGCTGTTTCAAATTTTCAATCTGATATGATACAGTGAGTGTTACACATGAATGCTCACAGAAGTCTTCCACAAAAATCTGACCACAGTTTTATTGAAACAGGAAAATTTATTTCGCTCAAATGAGCATCGTCAATTCCACAAAACAGGTAAAAACGTTAAATCTGCAAGGCAATGAATTCAAATAGTAAGTCACTAAAAAACTTAAGAGTTACAAGTCAACATGTTATATCACGCAAAGTGCTCTAAACGTAGACCACACTGCACACTGCAAACTGCAAATTGCCGAACTATCACCAGCGATGAAGTGTAGCATGGCATCAGCGCCAGGAATTGGGAAGCAAGTTACTTCTCTGCAACAATGAGATAAGAAAATACCAAAGTCACAAACCAGAGCGAGAAATCACGTGTCAGGAAGAATGACAATGACCGAAAACGCAACTTTTGCTTGATATGATAGGCTAAGAAAAACAATAAAAAATCGTAAATAACAAAATAATGTTTATCCGCGGCAATGAAATTGAAAAGCTTCTTACAAAATTGTGTGAACGCAGGGGACTGCACAGAAATGAAATACAGTTTTTCCTCGCTGCTGTAGAGTTCAGATTTCTAGTGATGAAATTGTGTGTTTTTAGAAGTGGAAAATTAGCCATAAAGCTTACAGTCTGTAGTTGTAGCTGGCAGTTTATTTTATACTGCTTGAATGAGAAATGGCGAGACCTGCTCAGAAGTCGAAATACACATTCTGTGAACACTCTGAATATTTTCTGTTAAAAAGATTTGTTTCGATCGATGCTGCTTATTGCTTTTTGCAAAAATGGTTAAAAACTGGTTTGTAATTGCATGCCACTGTTTGCGATTAGCTGAAACCAAGAATGATTTCGTAAAAATGCATCAAGGATTCTAATCAGTTTGTAATTGCTATCTCGGGAGTTAGTTAATCGATGAAGGAGTGTGAATGAGCGGCGATTCGCGCATTTTGCATAGTAACTTCATTTGGAAAATGACGCGCTGTGACAAAGGAGAAGTTTAAGGTAAACTGTTGAGTACCAAAGTAGCATTTTGCAATCACTTTATAATTATTATTACAACAACTTATTGTAACACTTGCCGTCGTAGTTTTTCCTTTCCTACAATTTTGCAATGAATATCTGCCGATGCTAAGTGTTGCCCCGTGATGTTGCAATCAATATAACGCTCTATTTCATCAAAACAACTGAAGCACACGCAAGCATTTCGTCTACAGTTAACTAGTTTTTGTAAAGTTTTGTGTCAAAACCTCAATGAACTTAGATTGTTACGTAAAAGTGCATTTATTCTATTTTTGTCAGTTTCAAAATCGTTAAAAAATCAAGATCAAAGAAAAGTTTGACGCAACAGCAGCCAAAGCTGTAACCGTATTTTTTTGGAAAAAAATAAAGCAGAACAGAGATATAAGCGTGTAACTATTGTCAAAAACAATATTTTTATATGGCTGTTTCTTATACTAGTAGCCTAGTATTTAAGAGTTTTGATGTAATGCAGAATACCCAAGCTTTATGCCTTTTTACAGCCTAAAAGTGAAAAATTGGTCACTGCTGGACTCATTTTGTCCTGATTGTGAAATGGAAAACCAAAGGTGAAGGCAATATGCTGACTAGGTCGACAGGATTGGTTTAGTTCCAGTGTAAAGAAAGGAATAATGGGTTGCAATACGCACGAAGTTGTACAGTGCAGTGAAAGTTAATGCTCACCACTGTTATACTATCAGAGCTTCTATGATAAATATATGTCGTAATACCTGACTACAACTTTAGTTAACTGTTTGCCAATGGTTGAAGGTATCAGAAACGAAAATGATAGCTTTTTCATCAGGTGAAGTTCCTTGATCATTTTTGCATTCATGTGAGTTGGAATTGAACTATCGGATACATGCGTACGTCTTGGCAATCTTGCAGAACGAACTGATATTGTTGCGCGGTTGCGCTGAGGTGGATGGTGCCTTGCGCTTTTGAGCGCAGAAACATGGTATTGTCAGCTCAACACACGTGGAGCTCTGAAATGGATTGAAGTACATTTGCACGAACACCTCAGCTCGGCATCGTTCGAAAACTTTTTTATAACCCTGTTGTTCATGAGCGTTGACATTGTGAATTCGAAGAGTCTGGAAAACATGCCACTGGTTTCTTACACCGCTGTACTTGGGCTCTCTAATTGTCTGAATTTTTATATGCCTTAGTGAAATGTATCGTTTTTCGTCTTGATGGTTTGCAAACGGTCTTCTCCCTGGCATTACTGCATTTACTGCACATTCCATCTCTATCCATTTTTAAACGCGTTTTCCTTCAGATGGATTGTTCGGAAAAAGCCTTTGATTTTTCTTTGGTTCGAGCGGAGATTGCAGGGAATCTGTCGATGAACACTGGAAATGCTGATGAATCTCCCGGAGTAGATAACGGAAACCTTCACCTGTCAATCATTTCGCACGCACGACCATTTTCTTCTGCAGCGACGGGAGATGGTTGGCAGGTACATTGTTGCGTGAAACTCACAAAAAGTGTTTTTGCGGACGTCTTGAGACACTGATGCGCATAATAACTGAAATGTCTACAAACTTGGTTAAAGACCTGGATATGAAAAAGTTCCGTTTTTGTTTATGCTGTTTGTGATAGCTAATCGATGACAAAACAGCTCAATTTTACCAAGTACACATCTGGAAGGTTTAAGGATTAATATTTTGCACTTTGTGTTTCAAAATGCGATAAAATTGAGACGAAGTATTTTGTTTCTTAGCAATTGTTTAGATCTATAACCAGCATTTCAAGTTCCTTGAACGGTTATCGATGACCAGCTTTGATTATCTTCACATTTTCACAGAGATTGCGATGTGTGCCTGACTTTATGGGGCCTTATTACCGGCTTTGTAAAGATTGCCAAGCTTTGGTCGTTTTCTTCTTAGTTGGCATTTGCAAGATCATGGGATCCTAATACGCTGTGCAGGCCATTTGGCTTATTACTGCTTGCAACGCAATCGAAACAATGCATGCAATGCGTCTGCTCACAGAGACCAGTTTATATGACGTTAATGTAGAACAAGACGTAACTTGCTAAAATTATGCAAGAGTTCATTCATGGTGCGTGTGTTTCTGGAGAATAAGCTCAGTTGTATTTTGGAGGATAAAATCTAGAGAGACTTATAAACTTCATCAAAAATGTAAAAGCCTTCAAAAACTTTTACTGCCTTTTTTTCTGGTAACATGTGATTTGCAGCAGAATTCAAGTTGGTCTTTTCCGAATTCAGCATAAAACACTGAACGAGACTGCCAATTTAACTTGAGGTTTCAATGCTTGAAAACTGTGTGTCTAAGTTAATCACTACTCAAATGTTGTTTTTTGAGAGTCCGTAGTTGCGACAAAAATAGTGCTAAAGAGAAACCGTGCAAAAAGTGCAATGCAATGCGTTTAAAATTTAACAAACTGTATCAATTTTTGCAAACTGCTATTCCAACATAAGCACCAAAAAAATCCTTAGTTTACTTCTATATTTCAAATTCGCGAGCAACTGCACGAAACAAGCAAAAAATGTGTTCTTACTGTAATGGTACAAGTACCATCACATGGCGAAATGATGCGATAGCCACCACAACTAAATATCGAAGTTAGCTGAAAAGTATATAATACCGGGCAGACCTTAGCAGCATAGAGTGGTCATGGCGTGTGATCTCTATTGCTGATCTATCGTAGAAGGCTTTCCCCGTGTAGCGCTTGCCGCTGCGCAAAATTACTTCCGCTTATTGTTGCAGACGTTGGCGAACATTGCTGAAGAAACAGTCTTGCCAAACCTGGATTTCTATTTATCAACTGATCCAAACTTGGAATGCGGGAACGACGAAAGCGCAAACGATCATCTACTGCTGTCAGCTTCTCTGAAGGGACCAGTTGTTTACACGTCAAGCATTTTGAAGCCGGTTATGCAAGTCTCGGTTAAAAGCCGATGGTCAACCACAGATGAAAGCTTGGTCATCTCAAGCAATTATTCCATTGAAATTGGTAGCGCTGATTACAAACTCTGTGGTAGGGTTTACATCATCACTCAGCTGAAAGAAAATGACGGTGGAGATTGGAATCCATACAATAACCTCTTAATATCGAAGGTTTATTGAATATTGTATTTGATGTTAGGTTTCTCGATGGCAATTTTAAAACTAGTTGCAACAAACTTTTTTCACTCCGTTTCTTGAATTGAAATTGGTGCTTTTGGTTTTCGAAAGTTTGTTGGACATCCTCAGAAAAGTTTTGGGAATTTTGTTGATCTGCTGATCGTATCGATGCATAAATTTGCGTTGTATTACTCAATCTTCATTTTCCGTTTTCTCGCCTTTCCTGCAAAATGTACTCATAATTTTCGATTTCGCTTTATTATCTTCACGTTTTTGAAAAAAATTTAGAAAAGTTATATATGATTGGTGGTTTTCGTCGCGAATATTTGTTGATTTTTTTGTTTTTTTAATTGTGCGAAACGACGTACTCCAACTATTCCAATCGCAATTTATCATAACATAATGTTAATAGATAAACATTGCTTGTTCATACGACGTGTTGCAAGTCGCCGACCGTCAGATGACATTATCCTGGCTTCAGTTCCCTGTCATACCTGGCGTTCCGGTTCACTTAACTGCTGAGATCCAAGTGGACAACTTGGCGCCGGAACTGACGCAAAGAATCTCTGCAGCTGAACCGGCAACTGTCAATTTCATTTTTCACGTCACTTCCTCCTCAGACATAGAAGGAACACATGACGTCGTAAACATAACAGTGAGATTGTTTTCTACTAAAATAATACAAACTTCATTGAACCACTGAACGCACTTTCCTATTTGGAGATTTTTGCAAGTTTCTGTTACTTGGCTTTATTCTCGGTAAAACGGGCAAATTTGAGTATTTGTGTTTGCCAGATAGCAGTGTTTGTTTGAGCCAGAGCAAATATTCATGTTTAGACCATCAACAACTGGTGGTCTGTTTCCCCACCACTGTCAACTGGGCTCGATCGTGGCCAGACGAACATCAGTTTTATCATTGCTGGCGATCTCACGTATCACAGAGAGCAGCAATGTCGCAATCTGGTAAGTATAACGTAATTTCCAGGTGTAAATATACCGATTGGTGAGCTCTAACAAAGCGTGGATTTTTCAAGCATCGATAATGTTGTTGCTATTTTTTTGTTGTTATTGTTTCGCCAATTTTCGGAACACTTTTATGAAACGCATTTCTAAAATTCATTTGGTTTGCAAACTATCAGCACAGCAGTTCAGTCTTGATAAGACTTAGTTTGCGTATGTTCGGATACATTGTAAAACTGGTCTCTGGTTATGGAATAATTGTCAAGCATTAGTTTCTGCTGTTGTATCAAAGTAATTCTGCAAATTTTGCCCAGTTAACACTTCAGACTCTATGCAGAGCATCTGAAATAACTCTTTAAACTATAAATAAAGTTCCACTTCAAGTTTTCAGAGATCGGTTCTTTTCATCTTGTTTTAAAGGAGTGAATAAGAAATTGCTGTTTGATGACGTTCTGTTGAAGTAAACATTTCAAAAAAATAACACCCATTGGATGCAACTGATTGATCCACAATTTTCAAGAATTTTTTCATTGAAAACTGTTCTGCAGAGGTTTATCCACTTTGAACTGATGGCGGGGAACAGCAAGGAGATGTCTAATTTTCACATGGGTGTAAAACAAAACAACAAAGCAAGCGCTCCTTTTCGTGTGGCTTGTGATCAAGATGGTTACATAGACCTACTCCCCACTATGAGAATATCTCAGCCACGCGCCCGAGCCGAGAGTACTTCTGAAGTTACGGTCAATTACTGGTTGGATATCAGCGTGTCATTCAGCGATGAAAGGTTCTTAAAATGTTATGTTGGTGAATTTTGTTTGTAATTTGTTAATGTACAGAAACGTATCAGAATTATTGCAATAGATACAGGTTTCTTTTCCTTAAATGTACACACGAAAAACACCTTGGAAATACGTAGAACAACACCAAAAGAGCAATCAGCGTTTATTGTGTCCAAACACAAAGTTTTGGTGCGTTATTTTTGTGATATTTACAACCACAATCATAAAATTAACAGCATCAACTATTCTGGGATGAAAGTAGAAGAACCTGGTAAAAAATCTGGTTTCTTTGCAAAAGTTTTCTAGAAACACTACTTGCTAAAAAATTTGAACTTATGGTTTCAGAACTTTGCAGTGAGATTTAAACAAAGTAAACACGAAGTAAAATTTTCTGATACCTTTTGAACTTTTATAAGAAATGTGTAAAACAGGCAAAGTTGGTGTAGGCCGTTGAGAAAATTCAGTAATTAGTAATTTTAGTCGTGTGAGCAAAACATGAAGAATTATTACGTCTTGTATTCGTGTGTAACAAGTAGAAACATATCGCAGTTTTTGAAAAGTATTTACTGCCAAAATCAAGAACTAGTTACAAATTGTTTTAAGCGAGAACTGTAGTTTCGATTAGAAGAATCGTGCATTTCTGCACACGTGGCAATCAGGGCCGGATTTAACTGATGCGAGGCCCTAGGCTAATCCGCTTGTGAGGCCCCCTCACCCATTGTTGCGAGGAAAAAAATGGAAAGTGTTAAAGTACAACATGGGACCACGTTGCAGCTCGCTTACCACGGCAGTAAAAATCTCACAGACACGAGCAAAACACGTCACGTAAAACGCACCCAAATGGTTGTGACTGTTAGATTCACGATTCGTGTTTCTTACTTTTTCAGAGTGGTAAGAATCGAACGCAACAGCAACTAAACTGTCGCGTGAAAAGATGTGAAATTTAAAAACCAGAACCGTCAATAGAAAATCTTGAATAGGGGGTTTAAATTTGCACGAGGGGACTTGACATTCTAAAAATGTGATAAAATCTTTGCTGATTTATAGTGTTTCATATTTAAATTTGGAAGGGCTGAGCTCACCAATGCCCACCGTGGTGACTGGACTGGTTTAACTTTCCCTTATGTTGCCTTATTGAAACACGTATAAAGAAATGAAAAGCTACAATAATCCAATCAAGTAAGGCTGAACATAACACAGCAAACAGTTAAACAGGTTTTGTCCTGCCTTCTTCATAACGAAATCATCTAAGAATTCATTACAATTTCTTTGCCTAAGTTCTTCACTTTTAATGTACCAAATGCTTAGTGTGGACAACCTCTGCTGGACACATTGCGGCCCTTCAATTCATTTTTAATTCTTTTGAATCTTGAAAAGGACCTTTCGCCTGAGCCGTTAGTGACCATCAATCAAGCTAAGAAATAAGGCTTCGCGTGGTTGCATAAACTACAGTAAAAACTGTACTAATCTAAGGCTTCAGACCCAAACGCGCTTTTGTCATTTTTTGCTGTTTCCCTGTCTCGTTGGGGAAGAATTCTGCGGTTGCTAGTTGGCAAAGTGGCTTTTGCTCTGCCATTCACGCTCATCAAGATCTTCTCTGATTTGCTTAGCATGGGAGCAGTACAAACTTGCGCAAGTACTCAATAGCAATCTGATTTCTGAATGACTTTACTGAAG
>JGI24159J19872_10000506_pt1 | contig 35196 bp, 21 predicted proteins | sample Ectturendosymbi4_FD_19872 | JGI IMG/M metagenome (IMG submission 19872) | reverse complement strand
ACCAGAAAAGATTCAGACAAATAGACAATGAGCAATATGATTCTCACACAGATTTCTGCACAGGCTACGTTCAAATTTTATATCATCATCACCACAACGTAACTTAAACCTTCGTTTATCATGTCGACTGTCAAATTCATCAACGTAATCATCTGAATCTGTTTTAAAGCTAATACCTTTCAATTTAAAGTATATCCATGTTACCCAATCTTTCACTGGTAATGGAATTTCTGGGAAATGTTTCAATAATTTCATTTTTGAAAAACCTCTCTCGCATGAAGCACTGGTGACAGGAACAGTTACAGCAGTGGTTCCCAAACTGGGGGTGCATTACTCCTCGGGGGAATATGCAATTCGTCTTGGGGTAATGCAGAACCAAAACCACAATACTTGTTCGGTATTATAGGTAGGGCAGCCAAAAGTCAATAAAGTCAGATTTTTTCTGCCTTTTTTAACGCTTCTGAAACGTCAACGAACCAAGTTTCATGCTCATACCATGAGGGAATCCCAAGTTATTAGGTCAAAAAAAGTCAAAATTTATCATTAGGTCAAAATTCATCGATGGGTCAAACTTTTCTTCCAGCACAGCTTTTTGTCTCTTTATCGATATTTCATTGAAACCACAATAACGGATATTGACATGCGTTTGCACATTTTGTTGCACTTCTGCAATAGTAATGGGTTTGTTGCGATTTCTGACGAAATAATTTTGTTTTTCCCACTACTGGACGATTGAATATTATGTTGGATAGGTGTGGCAAGGCAAGAAACGTGGTTTCACAGTACTTCGTTCGGTAAATGCTCAATGCATTATGCATATAGTGTTTCAACTTCATGATGTTCTCAGGTTTGACTCTACTGTATTTATTAATGTACTTATCAATATATCATGCATCACCAAAGTTAAACACCCAATTTTTTTATTTCAAAACATAGAGTGCATGAATTTGTTTCTGGGTTAACCTCAACACCTAAGGCTGAACTATTTTGCAGTAGCTAACGTATAAAATTTATAGGTAAAAATAAATTCAAAATTATAAGTTTTTAGGTCAAACAATTGGTTGGCCTAATTATGAGAGATCACTGCGAAATACTGAGGGTAATTAAGACATAATCGCTACCTTTGGGCAACGAACCGAACAAGTTTGGGAACCACTGCGTTACAGCTACCAGTAACAATCAAACGCAGCGTTTTAAGTAGCTATAAATGACAAAAATTGTTCGAGAGATATACGCAGCTTCGACTCTTTCAAATTCTTTGCCAAAGTTATTTCACGTTTTAAATCATTTTCACTAAATGCATATGAACCGTGAATTCTTTCAAGTGTGTTTCTAATGGAAATGTTTGATCTCCGGGACAAAGAGCTGAAATACGCGAAAGAATCATTGCAGAAAATCCGTACAAAATTCTATGAGGTTAAACTATAGTCACGAACCACTTACGTAAAATGTTTCGAAGTCGTATAAACAAGGCAGCCGAATTCAATACCACAGCGAGGATAAATTGAGATAAATTAACCGAAACCAATTCCTGATGCTTTCACAAACCTTTTGTTACTAGGACAAGAAACAATCTGCTGACAGTAATATCATCCAGCTCCATCTCACACTGAAATGCACGAAAGATCAACCTTTCCACTTCTGTGGCTGTTTCTTAGTTTCAAAATGAGTTTTCAACACCACGACCACTGTCTGACTAAATTTTACGCAGCATCCGAGCAATACCTGGTGTGTGTCATCATAAATAACTCTAGTTACCCAACCGTCAAAAACAACCATACAGCTTATCATGCATTTGGGAAATATTGAATGCAGGCTAGAGGGTTTCTAAATTATCGTTTAAAATATTGCTGGCGGAAAGTGATCTTCTGCATATGTCTAGGGTTGTCAGATGAGCGGTATTTCACCGGCCTGGCCGGTATTTTACTGCTAATTTCGCAGAGGCCGGCAAAAGGCCGGTATTTTGAAAATCAGCGTCTGAACCCGGAATTGTGAAAATAAATAATTTGCCGTAACTTCAAAAAGAACTAACGCAGAATTTCTCAAATTATAATGACTCTTGTAGGGAATCTTGTCAGGGCAGTTTCTTCGGCGAAGTTTATTTGCTGCTGTTGACGCATTCCTTGTTGCGGTTGTCACGTCACACACACAAGGAAATGTAACGAGCCAGCTAAAATACGGGCAAATTATTAATTGTGGCTTAACAATACTGATTGATTCTCGGTTTTCCCTGTGCCGCTTACGAATTACGACACAGCTTAGATCTGGCGCTGTTGACAAAATGGCCGGTATTTTTACAAAACGCCTTTGGCAACCTTACATGTGTCAACCAAATGAACTTAAACGGGAAATTTAGAAAAAAAACTGGGGGGCAAACGGGGGGTCAAACAAAAATCTGGGGAGGCATGGCCCACCCAGGTCTCCCCTAGAATCGCCACTGGATATGGGCAAGTTTGATTTTTCGCAAAAAGTTTAAAGCAGAGCCCAGTCGGTTGATTCATTTGCAGGAAACATAGTGCTTTGAATAGTTGCGAATAATCATTATAAAAGCAATGCTATCAACACTGTGATGACAATAAATATATCTACGACATCTCTGTATAATCACAAACAAAAACATAATCATTGTATAACTAATATTTAAGTTCTCCAAAAAGTGTTTTTGATAAACTGAGTTGAATTTAATCTAAGCAATCAGTCACTGAACGCCGAACGTACCTCTGGAGCACGTCACAAAACGTTGACCTTCCCACTGGCCGCTGGAGACACATATTGTATTGTTGTCTGCGATTGTTCCATTAAAATAGATAAGCAGACTGTTCTCCCTGCAGTAGAATTCTCCCAATCCATCAACGGTATATGAATTGCTTTTCACACTGAGTGAAGGTGTGATGTTTTCCAGGCAATCTTAACAAAAGTGGTCTACGTCTTAACAAAATCTTAACATCTTAACAAAAGTGGTCTAAACAAAAGGTTCCTTGCAAGCAAATTCCGAAACCTTTTAGAAAGAATTTTCAGTATTTCCGGTTGGAAAAAAGAGGTATTAATGGCCCACTTCTTCCGAAAGTCTGCTTAGACGAGTAGTTCAGACTCTGAAACAATTGTGATTTATGGAGGTATTTTGAGTTGAGAGTATGTGCAACTCTTTGCAGACATATCACTTTTGCACTTTGCTTTAGTTTTAAAAATTTTACATAATCAACTCCTGTATACACAGATGTACTCTCAGACAAATATTGGCTCAAAAGTGTGGTAAATTATTTTATCAAGCACAGAATTACGTCCTGGCTGGTAACAAGATAAAAATTAAAAAATTAAAAAGCCATCCCATATTTTCCTTTTGAATTATACTAAGAGTGCAACAGTTTGATTTTGGGTGCAGCGGCCCAAAACTCGCAAAGTGCACCAGAACTGAGCTATAAGTATATGTTAGTGAAGAAGGATGTGTAATTCAGATACGGGAAGCGTTACGCTGATGCTGGATGCAACTTTCAAAAGACAGGATGTATCAACAATTCACATTAAATGATAAAAAGCTAATGCTATCACATGTTATAAACAAACTAAAATAAAAAACAAACTGAGATTTCAACAAATTTAGAGGAGGTTGCGGGTTTTTCTTGAAAAATATTTTAAAGATCGTACTCTGCGCAACATATAATGGATGTCAAAATGTTAACCAAGTTTTTCGAACAAGTGTGAGCTTAATGTGACTGGTAGACAGCAAATTTAAATAGTTTATGCCGATTTTAAACAATCCAATATTTTCACAAAGGCATGTTATGTCCTCCACCATGAATTTGTATTGCAACAGTCTCCAAATACGCTTGGTTTTGGAAATGGAACCTCAGACGCAGGTTGTCGTAGATCTTCGTCACATTCAAGATACTCAGATTGACTTGAAACTCTCCATTGCTGGTTGAACTTGGGAGAGCCCTGATGGTTTTAACAGCCAAAAGTTATTAAACTTGACGTCTTTAGTACAAAGCACGAAGCAAATTCGATAATTCGTCTAACGTAAATTAAGCTCATCAGACGTCTCTTTGGCTTGGTATAGTTTTAATTTTGAAGTCTCTTGAAAAGCGTGATGTAATTACGCCAAAAATGGCTAATTAAGAAGCTTGAGAAATGCAATTCTAATTTTAAAATGAAAACATCAATTTACGTGACAAGAAAAAATAACACTTTTTGCGTCATAAAGCTTCCGTGCGATCATAAAAGGTTTTCATTTGAGAGGCAACTGTAAAATTCTCTTTTGAAATTGAACAGTTTTGAAATTTTTGTTCCCATGTAAATTGCATTATCATTTGCAGGTACAAAATGGTAATAGTTACATTTAAAAAAGAGCATTTTGAAAGACATATTTTGCAAACGACCCATTTCACATGAAACCATCATGGCATTGTCTGGCAAATTTTATGCGTTAGTTGATCCAAATATTTTCGTACAGATTTGAACATTCTATGTAGAAAAGAAGAGTTCGTAGAGAAATCTACGTTTCTCACTGCATTGATATAAGAAAAAGTAATTTAATGTAAATGAAAGCTGATGTTAATAACCTGATCTCCGGAGGATTCACCCTGAGAAGTTTGTTGACCTCTTCCTCCTGAACTAAAGTGGACTGTTCTGTGATCGCCAACTCGTGGTAGAATATCTGAAAGAAGACATGCTGTGCTTTTTCTCTCTGTTGAATTATCGTATCTTGCTACTTTTTTCTTTTCAGGTAGTCACTTCCCCACACCGCATGAATTTAAACACATTTTATTACGAAGGAATTCACACCACTTCATTCAAACTACGTTGTCACGCAGAGCAAATAATTGTTTAAACAAAAGTAATTTTCACAAACGAGTTTTAACTTAACTTTACATTAATTAATTAGCATAATTTTGCCATCATCCTTCACTATTCGCAAATGCGAATTAGGTTTGTCATTCGCCATAAAAGCCTTCCCAGATATGTTCACGAAATTTTTGCATCTCAGATTTTCTGCATGCAACATATATACATATCTTTCGCGGGAAAACGAGAAAATCAGTCATATTTGCGGCAGCAGCACAACACAATGTTTAATTCGGATTAAATGGAAACTGTTTATCAACGTAGTGTGGGTGCTGCCACTTTTCATTGACGTTAGCATTCAGATAAAAGAATAGATCTTTGCTCTGTTTCATGACGCTCGAAAACGTCATAGCCTACTTCCTAAAATTCGGCAGATATTTTTTCAGGGGAATCGGTTTCAGGCTCGTGTAAGTTGCTTACTATACTAATATGGAACATCAGTTGCTGACATGCCCCCAACCAATGCTTGCACCAATGGAATTAGACAGAACGCTTGCTTCTTACCTGCGTGTTTACTTTGAACAGCCTCCACACAGGTTTAAGTGTGTTACCGTTAGTCGCACAGCAAATATTGGACGTAAATGTAATGGTTGAGCCAAGTGGTTGAGGAAGTGGCGTATGAACGAAGTTGATCAAAGCTGTAAAGTTTTACGTTTTTGCAAGCAAAATTCAGATGCGAAAGATTTTTGTTTCAAACCATCTCTATTAAAAGCAGCTTTTAAACGACATTTGCACAGTTTTCATTTGTACTGTTGCGATCGGAACTCCCGAGCGGCTTGTACGCAAAGCTTCACACTGTGGCAGCAAGCAACAAAAGAGATTACACATAGTGCTCACAGCATTATTGCTTGTTCACGCCACATGTATATGGGTGCTATTCTTCGCGCACATCCCATTCGTGGTGACTCACACATTCAACGCAACGCTAACAGAGAAGTTGCAACAGTATTGTACTTAGTCTCTTGCAACGTTCTTCAATGGTCATAATTTGCAAGATTTTGGATGAAAACCAGCAGGTAAAGTACAAAAAAAATCAAGAAAGTAATGGAACATATCAACTTACTTTGTCCTTGAGTCGTGAGAATGTTTACGATCACAAATGAAAACGTTGAAATCCTCAAGCACATATCTCAGATCTTACGACCTGTCGGTGTTAAACTTCGTTTGCGGAAAATTCTTAGCTTCACTTCTAGCCTTGTTTTTCGCCACTGCGTTTGCTGATGACAACTCTGACGCGGCACCTCATGCTATGAACTGAACCTGAACTAGGCTGTAGTTGAGAAATTCTTCAGTGGTCGGCGACGAAGCGAAGCAAATGATGGCCGTTTCATGCCTGGTGAAAAATGAGTAGAGCCTTCTGTGCTTCGCCTCAGAGCGTAACATTTTTTCGCTCTGATGAACATAAAAATAATGATTTCCACAGAAAAATCCCATGTGTGCGATTTTTATCTAAAGAGCTTAGTTTTTAAAAATGTCTATATCCTGTGGCTTACATGGAGAGTGTTTGAGAAGAGCATTAAATTGCAAAACATTGTAACCGACCCGTGCTTATTCCCACCAGACGTGTTTGCGTTGCAATGTTACAAATACTTTTAACATCGTAACTTCCATTTTTTTGAAATGTGTGCAACAATGTATGTGATCGCAGTAATATAACATACTCAAGTGAAGTTATGCGATTGTTTGAGCAATTGCAACTTTTGTTTCTTGTTTGCAGAAAATTTTCAAATCATTCAGTTTCTTTAAGGAAAATGTTAGGTACCAGGTATAGACCTGCAGGGATGCAATTTCGTTAATTATAGGGACTCGATTTTCAATTCTAGGGACCCGAATCGGGTCCCTAAACACCTTAGAAAAACCTGAATCATTGTAAGTGAAATTATACGCACCTGTGATATGTGTTACTTACGCAATCAATGCCAGTGAACTGTTACTGGAATCAAACAAATCTTTGTGAATACAAAAAGTTTTAGATGAACTGCAAAAAATGTTCCATGTAACCAAGGAATTAGAAAGTGGATTACGTTCACACTACAAACACGAGTAGCCGATGTGAAACAAACAATTCATGTTGGGCGAATTTGATCAGGTCAACTTTCCAACTGCTGTGTTTTCAATTAATTATCATACATTTCAATATCCAGCAGTTTCCTGCATTCCATATTATTTGTAATAAAACAATACAAACCACTAAACAACGACTATTTACACAGTTTCCCTGTTGTTCAGAGATCCTGTACAAAATTTAATTTACTTTGGATGGGCTGCTACATAAAACTCTTTTAATCTAGTTTTAGTTTCAACTTATTTTGTACATCTTGCGAAGATCACGGACAAAATTCCAATGGCGAAAATCAAACAAAAATTTTTTTGATCGAACATATTGACAAAGAATTTAAAAGAACCTTGCTGATAACAAAATAACTGTTCAAACCAAAGTTAGGTCCACTCTCGTTACACTTTGTGCCACTGTGTTAGACCGTGTAGGTGCAGAACAAAGTTGCAAATCCTGTGACAACTGCTCTTTCGCCAATGTCAGTAAATTAGCAACCAAACCATCTCATAGCTATCCTTTCAAAACAGCACGTTTGTGGTTACAACCTCATTAGCATAAAAAGCAAATCGCATCTTTCAGTTTGCCGAGAGCGTACCGCTTTGAAATACAATTTCCACCACTGGTGTCATTGTCTGACACTGTGGCTTCAATCAACTAATGAGATCTCATTTGCGAAAGTATTCCTCAAAAATGGCAATTTCAAATTAGCTGTATCAGTAGGTTGTAGGTTTTTGAAAGAGAGAGCACATTCGTAACCGCAACCCAACACGAAAAGCTGTGGTGCAAAGCCACGAAGGAGCGCAAACGCCGATATATCGGCTCAGATTTTTTGAATCATGATATTCTACTCATAAAGCTAGAGTGCTCTTCAAACCCTCTAAAGATGCAGAAACCTCTAATCTTCGGTTTGAATATTAGTCTCCTAGCTTCGATTCAGAAAAACGGAGTCTTTTGGGTTTGAACTCCTTTGGTGTGACGTAAAACTAGAGGGGCCGCAGGATTTCTAGATGAAGTCATCAGGGCCCGAGAGAAAAGTTCAAGTGGCAAATTTCTCGTTTCTTCTTCCAAAATAAATTAAGCGAAAATAAGTGCTCTAACAGCACTTAATTGGACATCTACCGACAACCGTTAGTGGTCAGAACGTTTGGGCCAAAAAAACGCACTTGGCTGTTTAATTAATTGGAGAAACCTCTAAGGGGCAAAACAGCCTCTCGACAACTTTATGCTCAGACAACGGACATTTCAAAAACAAGTGACTTCAAACAATTTGCAACATGAACTGGACTTTCACGTAGAAGCAAATTCCCAGACAAAATGAAACATCTAACTTGCTTCCAATGAATAAAGTTTCTGTACAGCATGCGCAAAATGTAGGGGCTCTTTTTTGATATACAGTACCTTGAACAAATATAGGTGCCACTGGCTCATTTCTGAGAGTTTGCCTCAGATCCCTAACTTCTAATACCACCCCTGGATGTAAACGTGCCTTGTTACTTTCTTATGAGTGGTTTCACTCTTGTTCTGTTTGCGATTCGGTGCAACGTTCGTGTTCTAAACCAGTCTAACAGTTGACGTGGTGATTCCTGCTAACCGACATCGTGTATGGTGGGGAGTGCATAATTACCGTCGCTACTTCCAACGCTTAACGCTTGTTTAACATTATTCTTGTATGGAGCCGTTCCATGCTGTACGTTACGCTGTCTTTACGTTCTTTTGTGTCGGTGAGTTTTTTATAAATCTGAATATTATCGAGGAATCAATATAAGTTCTAATTCTTCTGGAGAGCTTCAAAATTTTTGTAACCTTCATACTGCTTTCTTTTCAGTCATTCAAACAGAATAAGATTTGAGGACTGAAGATGGGTAGTGTCGCGTGAAATTGATTTCCCATTACAAAAATTCGCTAATTATTTCAAATTTGTCGCTTTTGCGTTGTGGAGAGTATAGTTACTTGAATACATATATGTTCAAGTTTGAATCATTGCAAACGTAAGAGAGCAGAGCCCAGTCGGCTGATTCCTCAAAAACTTACAGTAAGCCTAGAGCTTATATGTGCAAATGTGCTTGATCATTGTGTTCGAAACGAAGCCTTTCGTGATGAATTGAAACTTGCCAATGTTAGTCCAGTTTTTAAGTGTGGAGCTAAAGATTTTGTATCCGATGAAAGACCAAGTCAGTCTTATCTCACTTTTCCAAAATATATAATAAGTTATCGAATAAGATCTTGGTTAGCTTTCTAGATTCTAACCATATAAATACAAACCACTAATTATGGTTTTCGTTCCGGGATTGCTACATTTCTGGTTTCAAATCAGTTTCATAACTACATAATACATGTAAAAGAATCTCGACAATACCTTTGTCGCATTTTTCTTGATTTGAAAAAAGCATTTCACACCACAAATAGTAAATGCTCTGAAACAAACTCGGTAATACTCACGTGGTACTCCGATAACTTTTTCTATGTCTTTGTAACTTGCCCTTTAGTAACAGCGGGCGCCATTGTTGTGGCTTTCAAGCAATTTCGTTCATAATTCGCCGATTGATCGCGCTAGAGGGTCAAAGAAAAAAACATATTTGCATATTGTTGTGTGCTTTCTTCAAAAATGGGTAAATTGGCATTTGAAAATTTTTAGGATGTGTGGAGTCACTACTTTGACTATGTGACGTAATTGGGACTTGTGAAAAAACTTTCAAAACCAATGAAGAGGTCACATACTAAAAGAAGCTGCTGTTTCGATCGTTTTCACCGTATCGACTTATCAACCTCGACTAGCAACGATAATTGTAAGCTACACACAACTTACAATAGATGACACACCAATCCCTGAACTCCACACCTGGAAACGTATGGAATTCTTGAGCAATCATCCCTAAAATGCGGCAGGAAAAAAACAAAGAAACCATGTAGATAATCACTTTGATCAATGTAAAATTAATTAAACTGGAAAAAAGCCCGAGCTATTAATTTGCAGAATTTAAACAAGTTTTTGAGTTATTTTATACACAGACACTTCAAATTCGATTTTTGGCAGTGACAAACATGATAATGGCTGTAGTATCCTAAATGATTGATTGATATATTTATTGTTTCGTACGACTCAGCTAATAAACCGAAATAATGCAAAAAGCCATCATGCAACAGGGTAACCTATTATTAGTGGAGATTACAATTAATGAAAACACAATAACAAGAGATAATTGATCAATGTAAACAAATATTGATCTGTGTCACATTCGATTGGTCAAAGACCACAGTGGTCATTTTGTCAACCAAATTCGTTTACTACTTTCTGGCAAGTGTCAGACAACAACAGGTGGAAATAAAACAACCACAGTTAGGAAAACAAACAAACACAGAACATGGTAAGGAAAATTTTCCGATGAAGACTGGATGCCTATGTACACATAGGAGCGGATCTAGTCAAAACGAGGAAATCTGGTTTTGTAAAAAAATATGAAACACAATATGAAAAAAATAATCGATGAAGTACAAAAACTAAGGAGTGTAATTTCATCCGTAAAAATGAGACATGCACAGTAACGAATCATAAACAAAAAGAATAAAAATTCATGGAGAACAACAACTTACAATATTCAAATTACTAAAACCAGTAAAGACAGCATTGTGTAGCGCATTGATTGAAATGTTGCTAAACACATAATTATGTATCTTTTTCATGCACGAGGTGTTTCTTAAATTGCCATTTGAAGATAAGCTGGCAGAAGATTTGATATAGTCTGATATTGAGGACCACACTTTTGGACCAACAAATGAATGGTAATATTGGCCTTGAGAGGAAATAACGGTATGTGAAAACAGGTTATTAGAAGTGAATAGTCTTGTGGAGTGAGAATGAATAGAAGTGATTGGAATCATGTGGTCTGCGAAATGCTTTGGAAGCAGTCTGTTATGATAGGGGTGCGTGAATTTATGTTCTGATAAGGTATAACGTTTAGGAGGCAAAAAAGGCTTAAGTGTTGAAAAGATTCTTCGAAGAATATATGGCTAGCTGGTAGCTTCATTTTGAAGTTTAACGATAGGCTCAATGGTTGCATTTGAAGCACGTCCCCAATTAACGATCGAGTAACAAAGACAGGGATGAAAAAATAAATTTAAGAATTAGCTGCTGTGGGTAACAGTTGATTGGGTCTATGATGAAAAATTTTGTTTTGCCGTTTACCGAATCCGAGTCATGATCGTCCACCCTTTTTCATCAAGCCGCAAGTAATTCATACTAGTATTTATTGCTATTTGACGTCTGTCTCTGCAAATCCACAACAAACCTAGCTATAGATGGTGCTAGAGAGGTTTGGAAACGAACACACAGTTCACATTGCAACCTGGTTCTAAATCAGTTCAGGAATGTTTCAGAACATCGCATGGGAGCTCGAAAGATTAAATGACGCTACGTATTGATGAATGTGTCATTACATACATGCAGTGAAAGAAATGCTATTAGCAAATGCGTGTAATGTTCTAGCGCTCCTTGGGCAAGGGCGTTCACCTCAACCGCCCCGATAAAATGCAAATTTCAGGCTTCGGCCTGCCGCCAATTGCAGCAACCAAAATAAAAATATGTGTGTTAGTTTTTGCCCAACCAGTGTTCAAGATTTATACTGGGGTGGGAGGAGAAGGGGAAAAATAAAGAATTAATTTATATAAAGTACACAATATCACTTATCACAAAACGAAAAAGGGTTTCAATTCCCGTGGTGTTTTATGCAAAACCCATCAAAGACTTTTTTATTATGTTTTTCCACACGTCTGACAATGAAAAGTTGGCAAACCAATTGATATGTTCAAAGTCTGCAATGTTTTGCTTCTCATAAAATAAAATTTGAGTAAACGCGCTTTCTGAGCATTTTATACAAACTCTCCTTTGCACGAATTCAAAAAGGTCAGTCAAAATTTTATCTGCTGAAACTCTCCAGTATCACTCTAGCCTTCACTGCCTCCTTTGATTATATTCAGATACACCTTCAATATACAAAAACTCTTCAATGTACTGTACTTGTATGCGAAATGAGAGCAACGCAACGTTAAATGGTTTGGTATAGAACAGTGTTCCTTAACCTGTGGGTCATGACGAGGCGGTGGGTGACGGAAGAACGTTTGGTGGGACATGGAAAGTCGACTCCGTAAAATGTGTGATATAACCTTCACGCACATTGTGGTACTCCACATATTTTTTAAAATAAAAAAAATTTCTAGCTATACCAATGTGTGACCATTGCGTCAGAGTAATCCACACTGAACTGGTGTACTACCGACCAATATGGCCATTGCGCATAGAAGCTCCTGCCCAAGGCATTTGTGCAGTTACGTAACAAAAGGCTTAGGATTGTTATGAACACGATACACTCAGACTGTCACGATGCGAACTGGTCTGCACGCGTTGAGTTAAGATGGATGTGTTTCCTTTCATTTTGCTATGTCCTGATATATTTATTCCTTGAGTTTATTGTATAAGAAAGTCGTGTGAGAAAGGTTATAATAAATATGAAGAAAGAGTCTGCTGCGGACTTGGAAAGTCTTAGAGAACTATTGGAAAGCACCTCACGAATGACAACACGCATACAACAAAAAGCCNAAACGAAGGATGTGCAAAAAAAACTGGATAAAATGAATTTTCAAAGTTCCGGAATTCCAGATCCTGAAGAGCGAAACAAGAANGACACAAACTGACATTAATATACAGGAAGAGAGGAATCAGGCGACCACAGGCGGAAATATGCAGGTCTACAAACTACGCGTGTCCGCGTAGGTGCGTGCATTATATTGGCAAGTAGCCACTGCGCAGCAGTTGATGAGTCATCGGTCACATTCCAGAAAATACAAGACGAAGAAAAAGTTGAAGGATCTTCATCCAGTAAAGACGACTTGCCACATATCTGCGATGCAGACCGGGCCGGATCCAGGGGGGCAATTGATTCCTTAAACACTACTACAGTGACTTTATTCACCATGACTTTTCACAATTTGGGAAAAAGCATACGCGATACAGGGCCATTTTGTCGTCCAATGTTTTGTCACAGCAGTTTTGTGAGGCTTACTTACTTGCTCTTACAGTAGCGAAACCGTTATGAGACTTGACTACCAAATGTTACTGAAATCGTCCCCCCTTAATTAACCTTACTGGTTGGATCCGCCCTTGGATACAGCGGTCACGCATCGGTTGTTGCGTTCGGAACGAGAAACACCACAAACAGTCATTGGTTCATGACGGGTTTTGGTCTGTTCCGCTACGTCAACCAACACGTGAGCCGACTGCAAACGGTCAATGCTCACTGTGTCAGCCCTGCCTTTGGAATAAATATTGTATGCTTTTGTAGTCCGACGCAATGCTTTCTCGGGTCCCACCAGGTTGCCTCTACGGAGTGCCTCTTGTGTTCCTTAGACAACAGTATCTTGATTCTGAATCGATAAAATTCTGAATCGATAATCGATAAAATTATGAATCGATTTACTGTACGGTACGGATCCATTCCAAATCCAACAAAATTCGTTTTAGTCCGGATACAGTTCAATCCAAGTCCAGTCCAACGCTCATTTCCAAAACACACATGTTGCACGCAGGTTAGGGTCAGTTGTCCAAATATGCGAAACAACGCCGTGAGATTGCCATGCCAAAGCAAAATAAAATAAACCGCCACTGTGTCTGTGGTGTCGGAAAAATACCGTAAGTTAAATAACAAATGACGTTTCCGCTGTGTCAGTTGATAATGCTCCGTTTGAACTTGACCCTTGATTTCTTCCTTTGGCTGTAGACAGATAAACAGCAAACTCTTCAGTACACTTGAGTATGAATTCAGAAAAACGTAACGTCAAACAGTTAGGTATGCTGCACAGTAAACTAACGATGAAGAAGAGCGTTGAGCGAGTCACATGCGCGAAAGGAAACAGCGACCGCGTGTGGTGATGTAGATTTGCAAGCTATTTTGTCAAATGTTAAGACTGTTCGCAAACATGGACGCTGCATTGAATCACGAATAGAATTGCTTGAAATCCCGCACTGAGAATGCACAAAACATTGAAAGCAGGGATCTCCAAACTATGGTCTCGGCGCATATGCGGTCCGCAAAGACGTTTTGTCAATGATGAAAAAATATATTTAGGGAAAGGTGGGATACAGTCGATACGTTTTTGCATTTTCAATCACTGCTACTTTATTTCAAGTCAAAACAAGCTCAACATTTGTCACACAATAAAGCAACTCGATATACACAATATATTGCCAAATCATGAAAACAACTCCCTTCAGAAAAAATTTTACAATCAATTTGAAAAGGGTGCTTTTTCTGTCAAAAGTGCCCCATGCCAGGGGCACAGTCGACATGAGCATGGGGTACACCTGATGGGTCAATAAAAAGTTGGGTTGCATGGATTGCAACATGTTCACGTGATATCCCATGTGAAATAGGCACTTCCTGAATGCCTCTTTACTTTTTTCACATTCTAATTAGCCACTATCACTCCATGGCAAAACAAATTTGTATGATTACCAAACATGAAACCAATGCAGTATGCTGAAATTCATGCTTTGCCATACAAATACAATGTGTCTCTAAGCACATAATAAACCTAAAAATCCTCATAGTTTATAAATATTCTGTAATGCATTCCAAAATAACCTCTCAAGCTTTACCTTGTTTAGACTGGCCTGGTGACAATGTGTTGAGTGTGCCCCATTTTTTGTCAGATTTGCCCCATGCATATCTAAAAAATAAAATGAAGAAGTAGCAATTCAACTTAAAAACAATTTAAAAGCTGGCATATCAAATAATGTTTGGCGGACCTGACTACAACGTCACAAAAACTCAGAAATAAAGATGTTGATAAACGTGGTCAAAACCCAAATCTAAATGCGATTTTATAAATTACTTTTGGGTAGCAAAAACACAACTTGCTCTGTAACTCGTAACAACGGCTGCCTATCAAGGAAAATTTCACTTTAGTACTACTGCAGGCTTGAAGCTAAACCACCATGGAAACTTTAAAGTTCAACGTTTTCAACTTTTTGAATAAATCAAAAACGACGACTGTGCCCCTAATCCTGCTGTGCCCCACCTTCCCCTAATTACGAAAAAGTTGAGTTGGTAGAATACAACATATCCAGAAACACGTACGATGTATGGCCCTCGACATGTTCTGTATTAACATTTGTGGTCCTCGAACAAAAAAATTTGGAGACCACTGGTTTAAAGCATGAATTTAGCAACTACACATGCAAGAAATAAGGTCTATGTCTAATAAAAAGAAAAAGCAATAAATAACTCATGCATTTGCGTTAAACCGCACGGCAACAAGATAAACGATGGTTTGTGTGATGATAAACAAAAGTGTCCAAATCATTTCAGCCTTACTGTTTTTATCACCCAGAGTTCACAATAATTGTATGAACTATGAGTACCATTAACATGTTTTTTAGGTTGATTGAAAGTGAACAAAGAAGCAATATCACTTTTTGAAATTCGACGCATACCTGCANGTGTCTAGGAAAATGGCTGATGNATAAGTGTTTACGCAAATGGAGTCATATTACGGTCGTTGGTATGAAAAGGTTTTTGTGGCTGACTGACCATGAAAAGTTTGACTCGAAGGTTTCGTCAAACTCTTCAGCACTATCACTTCAAGACAAGCATTTGAGAGCGCGACAACGAATATAAATCCGAAACGATTTAATTCAATGGAAGGAAGATTTCTTGGCACTGTTTTACTTTATTTTTCTGTGCTTTTGCATGGAGTGAGTTTACAAGAAACTACGACGGTTGAAAATGCCTCCTTAAGTAAGTTAACTTGACACGACAGGCGTCCGTCAGCAAAAACAAATCAGCAAGTAATTTGTTTTTTAGATAGGATAGCTTTTCTGGTGTACTTCACATGCTTTTGTGATGATTGGCAATTTCGCATTGTACGCTGTATGGCCAGTTACGCGCACTACAACGTACGTGTTTGAGTAATAGATATCGTTAAACTTAATAGAAATTGTCTTTCCCACATTTTCAGTGTACTTATTCCTGGATATTGTGTGCATTAGACTTATTAGTTTGGATCTTTTTTATTGTGCACCCGGTAATGTTAAATTTGCTCAATAATGTTGTGCAATTCCACAAAGTGTTAGTAAACCACTTTTCTTCCATAAGCAATAAAATATATTGACATTGAGGCAAATACAGGTCAAATATTAAGGAGTTTAATGTAGCCGAGGTAGACCATAAAATCAACTAAAAATGGGCATGATAAGCAGTTTCTGAAGTTATGACCTACAAGACAGCGTGGATTTATAGTAAATATTATTACCAAAATAAGTCAATGTTCTTTGCGTCCAAAGTATTTTTGTATATGCAGTAGGAACATAGTGCAATTTAACTTGATTCAGCAGTAGTTGTCCTTGTATATGTGTTTCTTTGAACAAGCTACCAGCAACATTAAAATTTTTCAAGAAAGCCATACAACTTCAGTCAGTCAGTCAGCATCACCAAATCTTGTCCTGAAAAGGAACTTTCCTTGTGCAGATTAATATAAAGAAATAGCCTTAAGGTGGTCCTTGCCTTTATGTTTAGATGAATTGGCAGTTTTGTGTTTTGAAACTTTTAAGAACGATCCGGATGGTGTTACCAAAAACATGAATACGCAGTGCAGATCGTAACGTACATACACGCTGAAGAGGAAAACGCTAACAACGATCCTGTAATGATACCAGAGGAACCTGAAACAAGTAGAAAACATAGGGACGTTGTTATTCTAATAAACTATTTTTGGAATCTTCTGGGGTTTTGCTGATATTGCTTTGCGAACCGCAGACTAACTTGATGATGAACTGAGAACCACTGCCATAGTACGTACCTGATTTAGGATGATGCACAAGCCGGGTTTCCACAGCAAGGGGGCTGTTACATATGTGACTAGGTTTGATCGGATTCGTAAAACCTCTCTACGCCAAGCTCTGAGACCGTTCTGAAAGAATTAGGCAGACGATGGATGCTTTTTAATCTGTGCCGTTGAAGTTTACTTCAGTGGATCTTCTTAACGTCCGGTTTATAATTCATTTGCTCTAAAACCTGTTGCTGATTTATAGTTTTGTTAACACTGATACCAATTAAGTGATAATGGACTGCTGTATCGATTTGCAAGGAAATTCAGAATTAACAAAATCAATAGGCTTTGATAAGTGCACTTTTATCTCTTACCCTTTTCGTAAGGGTGCAAGCGATCAAACCTTTGTCTGCACATGACTAGGCGCTCTTTTGTTTTTGATCAAAATTCAAAATTTAAGATAGCTTTCAAAAAGAGTATTCTGAAATTTGCCCTGTTTTATCAGAATTCACAAACCATTCGTTGTTTAATTTGCTTTTCGCGTCCGTCGCTGCGTTCCTGCTAATATATTTGAAAATTCGTAAAACAGATGTGTTATCACTGATCAGTATATTCATAAGTGAGCAAACTTGACCAACATGCGTTGTATTAGTAGTTGATTAGTCACCGTAAATCGACTCCCTATAAGCTAACTACTGTGGAAGTTTTGAAGTATTTTGCATCACTGAATAACATCCCTTTTACAGCTAAGCAACTTTTAAAACTGCGTTTTAATTTTAGACTCTACGGACATATCATCAGCTACACCTGTCACAACACAAACCATGGTAGTGGAACAGACCACTTCTGCAGTTGGCGCAACAGAAGCTGCAACAACAAGTGTTTCAACAGCAGTTGCAGCGGATTCAACATCAGTGGCATCTGCAATTGATGCCAGTACAACGACGGTTGGCTCCAGCACATCCGAAACGAGTGCCAGTACCTTGGCCAGTAGTGTTAGTGCGGCAACAAATACGGATTCAAGTATAACAACTGGAACTGGAGGAAATGCGACAGAAGGTGGAGGAAATTCAAACACAGGTGGTGGAGGTCCTGGCAGTGCATCAAACAATAGTACAGGAGGTGAACAGAAGACTACTTCACCAATGACTACAGAGTATACAACGCAGACAACTAAATCAGGCAGCAGTGGGGTGTGTGTTGCAAGTCCAAACTTGCTGTGGCTACTGTTCGGTTCGATTTTGATGTTATGGCAAATAGAAGAAATCAAACAAAACATGTAAATCTATTTGAATATTCAAAAATCGTCCACTGAGGTGATTTTAGAAGTATCAAAATCTTTAAACTATTTATCGAATCTACGATTTAAGGATTTTCATTAAAACATTTTTTTCAACCTTAGACTGCTTCTCACCAACTTTCTTTAACCACACTTTGGTGAAGAGGAATAATGCTGTAAGTCAAGATAGTCAAGATAACATTTTTGAATGAGATTTGTGCCTGTAAGCTGGCGTTTTTAGTACGCAGATTTCTGATACTTCCATTTACGGAAAACTAGTTTTTAATTAAAAAATGCCAAAATACTGCCGTTGTAATGCACCTTGCATACAAAATGGCATTGTAATAAAGAGTGTGAATACGTACCAGAGATTTCAACAAACCACCAGAAAACCTTTCCGCTTTTCGATGGTTCCATGTGAGTACATTATTTTTGGTGTTCATTATTTTTCTAAAACAATGTGCTTCATTTTGCACCAAAACCCCCATTTATGATATGTTTGATTCATTTAAGCGCTAAACGGAAGGATTTCAAATTTTGAACGCCTCTTTCCAAATTTATTTTATTCGCCAGTAGGCCTACATTTGGCGTATATGTGAATTGTATTTGGTATAAGGACAAAACTAAAACGCATTCGTTTCAAACGTCTAGAAAATATAATGTACATCTCGACAATGTTTGCGTTTGATTTACCGATCTTTGTGCTTTCATACTTGTACGAATTATTACGTGGATCCTTATGGAAAATCATCAAATCAAAAAAAGTCAAAATGTCTCAACGTTTGGTTATTTACTTTAATTTAAATTTTTCAGATTTTGATTAGTGTGTTGAGTTGATTGGAAACGTTAGTGTTTGGCGAAAGTCCGATTGCTCTTCTGGCATTAACATGTTTAAGATCTTTTTCCAGGCAACTAATGTAGATGTATGGTGTTATTGTTAATGCTAACAATTTTTGTACAAAGGCGTTATCAGTGAGTTTGAAAAAAAACTGTTGGATTTGTAAAACGTTTGCAAATACATGTAATTTCATTTTGGGGAACGAAATTCGGGCAGAGGAATTTAGGCCAGATTGGCAGTGTTGCACCTCGAGGAATTTAGGCCAGATTGGCAGTGTTGCACCTCGAGGAATTTAGGCCAGATTGGCAATGTTGCACCTCAGCNTAAACCTTTCACCGCCGAATAGTAGATATTATCCGAAACCATATCCGCAAAACAATTCGAAATATGGGCGTTTAAATCTGGGNGCGCTGAGACTTTGTTCATGGGGGTGGCTACCACCGATCGTGACGAAGCAGCTCCAGACGGTTGGTTATAGGTGCTGTGGCCTTTCCTGTAATATAGATCACACGGTTGCAGATTTGCCATTCGTGGTGACTGCGTCAAACGTCAGCCACGTCCGATTGACAGCGTTGCATGATTTTCATCACACGCACGTCAAATGTTTAAGACAAGCCAGACTGAAAAAACATACTATGGCTGCCAGTCAATTTACATTTTCAACTGCATTCCCAGAGCTTTTATACCAAAACAGATCACATCAAATCAAATCCACATCAAGGGATCTCCGTTGCAAATGCTTATCTTGAAACGCAACATTTCTAGATTAGTGAGTACTACATTAAATAATCAGGGAGGTCTACGATTAGTATTAACAAGGTGCTTTTAGTTGAGTTTATTTGAGTTGACAATTAACAGGTCCATAAAAATATTATCACATCTATTTAACAAACACGTTCAACAACTGTTCAAAATTTAAAAACATTTCCTGCTCCAGTGATCATTTTCAAAGCGTGTTACCATTGTCACTCATAACAATGTATCGTAGCCATATCTACAGCATAAAGTGCGACAATGTCGAGAAACAAACAGAAAATCTCTTTGACCTCTTGGTGTTTTTTTAATGGAGGTCACCAAACATCCTTCAAATTAATCAAACAAACACTTTTGCTGCACGTTCATCACAAAGCTGCTTTCTCTGATTTTGTTTAGGCAGTTTTACCACGCAACGGTTATCAAACCATGAAGATGTACGTTAAGCAAAGCTTACAGCGGGTGTGAAGCTTCTTATGTTGCAATCTAGCAAGCATTGAGCATCACTGAAATATTACCAAGAAAGATTTCAGAACATTTTTTAACACTATTGATCGTTTTATCATGACAACTTTTCACGCGTACATAAATATTTAAATTTTGTTTAATTAAATATAACGAGCTCAGGTGTTTAATGTGGGTTGCTCCTCAGATATAAATCATATTCAGGTCAAACCTGTGCGGGGATGGCGACTACATCGCTGTACTCCAACAGGTCTTGGGAAAAGCTGGAGAAAACCGGTCTGCGGACATGTGAGTAATAGCTAACTTCCTCTCAGGCATGGAAACTGAAACTTAGTGTTTATTGCAACAACATGATTCGCTTTCCACCGCTATAACAAACGACAAAAGGTTGCAATTAGCAGTCAGTGACCGAGGCATCTCTTTGCTCTACAACCTAACTTATCTTGGGATCAAGTTGGATCGACAACTAACCAACAAACACCACGTCGATTGTCTAGGTCGGAAAATCGTTTCACGCAGCAATTTTCTGCGGTGTTTTGCTGGTTGGTTATATGGGGTGCCAGCAGACCATTTTTACATCAGCTCTTGCAATCTTCACCATTTTTACATCAGCTCTTGCAATCTTCACCATTTTTACATCAGCTTTTGCAATCTTCACCATTTTTACATCAGCTCTTGCAATCGTCTTCAATGCTGCTGAATATGCTGCCCCAGTTTGCTGTAGAAGCTCACAGAGCAAAAACTGGACATAGCACCGAATGACACGCTGTAATTTATTACTGGCTGTTTGCCTCCCACCCCAATTGGGATATTGCCGACACTGGCAGGTATTGCACCACCAAACTTGCGTAGAGAACAGCTCAAATACAATCTGGGATACCAAGCCGCATTCAGCAATGAACACCCCCTCTACGGGTCCATATTGGACTACCAGAACCTCCNCCACAACGTCTCGTGTCTAGAGCCCTTTCCATCACTATTCTGCTACACTAAGGAATCAGGGATGAAATCATGGAAGGACGCATTATACCGCCCTCCTAGTTATGCGTGAGCCCGAACATCGATCTCCCCTGCTTGCAACCTTACCTGCAATCTCTCAGGTCGCTTTAAACAGGCCCAGAACTGGGGTCAGACGATTCGGCTGTGACATGTGTCATTGCGGGCTGAGAGAAACGGTCTCGCGCGTGTGCGGGATGGAGAATCAAACAACACGTTATTTATCGCTGCGAGACCCTCCGACCACCAAGCTCATTTGATGACTTGGCGTCGTTCGGTCCAACAACCGGGTGATTCTTGGCTAGGCCGACTTGTGGGGATCGGTTGAGGGACGCTGCTCACACGAGAAAAGGTGTACAATTTTGAAAAACATGCTGCTGAATAATGGGAGGAAATGACTCCTTGTTCTGAGGTAATAGTTGCCCAAAGAAATACAAGTGATCTTAGACGCATTCAATGTATGAAAATCCAAATTATAGACAAATGATTTATTTTGACATTCCTTTTGTTTTTAGGACGGCATGTGTTGTCAAGAATTCCAATATTTCAGGAAAACGTGATATATTAATGAAATTTATGAGTTTTGTTGCATTTTTTGAAGCACTTTTCCTTTTTCCCCTTTGTTGTGATCATGCACATATATAGAAATTCAGTTGGGAACACATATTTACACAAATATCCAATCTGTTTTCATTACTGGCAAACGAAACGAAGGATATGAAGATTTATTCGAAGAAATAGACAACACTTACGTAACGTGCGCTAAGTCTTATTTGCCCCATCATCAGATTTTCTGCATGATAGCACCGATTTGAGAGACAACGATTGCCAAGACGAAAATTTACGCACGAGAAATATTTGGAACATTTCAACCATTTCAAGAACTGACACTACTGCTGTAGCAGTAATCGCAATGGCTCACTTGGTACCAATCATGTGGTATTAGTGGTGCTTTGCAGCTTCTGGCGGTTCTCCGAATTCGCTCAAGTGTGGAGTATGTGCCGTTACGGCAAAAGACACTCTGCGCTGAGAGGAAAGCGCATGCAGAGTTTTACAACCGAGAGAAACGACAGTTTTAGGGGTAAGACAGTGGGGTAAATTTTCCAATTTTACGGTAAACAGAATTAGTTTTTGATAAAGTAAATAATGTCAGGAAAAACTATTTTTTCACAAAAATGACATATATAGGATAAGAGAAAAATGTACAATATAATAAAAATGTCATATACTCTGTTGGAGGTGTTTGAGATGTTATGAATGGATTCAAAACCAGACGACTAACTGGGGGAGGCCAGTCATGTGTCAAAAAGCTGAAATAGGCTACAAGAGCAGACAATCGTTTTCATCTGACCTCATTTAAAACGCTTCAATTTTTACGTCGATGACAGTCTTAGCGAGAGACATATTTGATAAAAGTTTGAAGAAAAATACATTTCGTACAGACAATTTCAAAGGAAGGTGTGGCAAAAGTGCAGTCTAGTAGTAGTCTACTCCACTTGAAAGCATATTTTTATTTATACCACTTTTATCGATCAAAACCTAGTGTGCACTGTGCAAACCATCCTAAGTATAATCGTTTCACATGTTACTGCAAAAACAATTTGCCGGAAGCAGAAGGAACAACAAATTGTTATCTGAAGGAAATCCTTCACCCAGTGCAGCACATAGCAGTTATCGTTCTCAAGCATTCAAGGTAGTTTTTGAAAATGCGCGATGTTATCATTTGACAAGATAAAACAAGAATAATTGTAAACATATTTGCACGTTTCCCCTTTGCAATAAAAACAAACACATTCTATATTTTAGGTGCAGGTAGAATGCATGAAAGTTGGAGACCCTGAAATAGGAAATATTTTCCATGAAGTATGCAGAATTTCGTGCATCATGCAGCTTTAAGTTACGTTTCACACTGCACATTTTTTTAAATTTTTTACAGTTTGATACCTGTTTTCACCTAAGCTCCAAGAAATTAATAATGAGAACATGTAAGCTCGAAAACTATACTGCACATCATTTTCATGTTTGAAACTGCGGTTAAAAGCATTCTGACAATGTGCAGAACTAACTGCAGTTATGCTTTTTAAGGCACCAAAAATCGTATGCCTCTTTGGATGTTTTTACTAAATTTTATGCGTCTTAAAAGCACAACTCAGAAGCAAAGCAATTAAATTTTCATAATATGGCAAATGGCTCAGACTTTTGCGTCGTCTCTGCAACAATGCACACAAGCTTTTTTAGTTCAAGGCGTTTGACTTTTTTGCTCGTGATGAGGCTTGTGCTGACAGCCCAGTAATTAATTTTAGCTGTTCCTCGATGTTTCATTGATCCATAGTTTACCATCGAATAGCATGCTGAGCGATGAAATAAGGAAAATTAGAAAATAACCCATAACCATTTTGGAAATTTCAGGAAATTCTCGTTTCAGGAAAACCAACATGTCTTTCAGATTACATTTCTGTAAAAGTAGCAAAAATTAAAGTTAACTCATAATCGTCAGTAATAAATTGGTTAAAGATAAAAATAAAAATAACGGGAAATGGTTATTCAAAAATATGTGTGCAGTTGCCATAGAACCGATGAGAAGCGGCAGCTCTCGGAACTGTCTTTTTTAAAATTGTTGACGCTTGTGATTGTCTTCAATAATTTTGAAACAAAAAGTAAGATCTCACGTGATTATGTTTCATTGTGATCCTGATGTTATGCACTCATTGATCTTGTGTTTGTCTCTAGAAAGAAATTTGTTGCTTACACTCTGCAATATATATATTGAGTAAGTACTTTGCACAGCGGGGTAAGGAATCGATAAGCACAAATTCAACAGAAAATCGATTTCACGTGGAATAACTCAACTTCTTTCCTTATGTAAATGGAATCTATCTGTTTGTTGAGTTTATGTCATGATTAAAATAAAGGTAATTCTTTCCTGAGTAAATTGAAAAACGCTGACGATATTCTTCCTACAGCGAGAATCCTTCAACACACGTTGCGTTCCTACAGCCCTGATTATGTCTATATGCCTAAACATTTAATCAAACATTGGTGCCTTTGTCTTTTTCCGATAATCTGTAAAAGTGTATAGAAAACGCTTCATTTGCTGACACTTTTTGATGAGCAATAAAAATGTTACAGTGTTCGTTGACTTTTTTATGGAAATACATCCAACGCAAATTTTAAAAGTGTCACTATTCTCGACAAGCCATTACAGGATATAATCCACAGAAGGGTCTTTGTTGTTGTATGAGGCTTAAACCAATTTTGTAGTAAAATCGTTCCGCTGTTAACCTGCCAAATGTACTTTAGGATACGATTAATATGTATTGTTGGTGTATATGCCATCAATCTGCTTGATGCTCGTCATTTTACTAAATGCAAATTGCACGTGTTAACTAACACGGCAAAGATGCGAAAATTATTTCAAGCATTTCGTTGAAGCAGAACGACAACTGTGAAACTCACAGTTGCTGAATCACTGCCCTAATCTGTTGCGCATGCGCACCTTCGCAGTCGCCAGCTCATCACATCACTCACGCGTCATGCTTGATTGCACTCCAAAGCGTTGCCAATGTGGAGTCACCAAGCAAGGCAAAAGAGGAACCTAATCACGCTAATCTGAAGCGATTCGACCGTGACCGTTCCTCTGGTTACATTCAGCTTAACTTGATCCCGAAGAATTTCGCTTCGTTTCCTTGACTTGCGTTATTGGTCTGGGCGGACTATCCCAAAGAAATGAACAAACAATTTGTCTCTCAAATATCTAATTCAGTGCAGGCATCTATACACAAGCCTAACTGTCGAAAAGAACGTTTTAAAATTAATGAAAGTTAACTTCTTCATTTGGCACCACAGGGAAAGTTGTCTTTTTTCAAATGGTCATCAATGCATGGTAAGCTTTTTATTTCGAAAGCTATTTGTGCTAAACAAGGGCGTCACGAGGAAGGGCAGGGGGCACAATTACCCGGGCGCTGAATCACTGTAGGGGCGGCCGCATCACTGCAAGGGGTGCCCAAAATTCCCAAGATTGTGGCAAGCACTTCCTTCAATGCAGTACATTTGCTTCCGACAGACCTCAGGCTTGAACATGGGGGCGCCATACTTGTTTCTTGCCATTGGCGCCATCTAACCTCGTTATGCCCCTGGTGCTAAAACTATATTTGTTGCTTGACAAACGTTCATTCACAAAGCATTAACAAACTAAGGAAGAGTTCTCCTTAGCAACCAGTTAGAGTATCCCATGTAATTTCATGCAAATAAACCCATCGTAATTGTTCCTCAAATTTAAATTTTAATACGGTTGGAAGTAGTGCGCTTATAGCTTTCATTTTGAACCCGCCCAAAGAAACCCGAAAACGTTCTTGGAAAAACTTTTATCACGTATTGAAGTATTGCACTATAATATCTTTCGTGATGTAAAGCTTAATTTTTCTATTTATTAGTCGAGGCCACTTTTAATTCAATATCTTTGCCTACTTCAACTCAATCAGTTCTTCGAAATGCATAGTTGTTTGTCGTTTTTTTACAGACTACTGTGATGCCTCTAGACACAAAGCTGTATTCACCCAACGACTTAATGAGAAAAACAGTACGTATGATTTCTGCGCCAAAGTCCCCGAGTCTCCAAAAGATATCGCTTTTCGATTATTGTTCAATAAAGTAAGTGCATTCAGGCAGTTGCATTGCACGTGATAATTTACCTCTACGTCTTTCACAAAAAAACAAAACCGTTAGTGATGTGTTTCAGAAAACGTTAACACATTGGCCTGAATTCTGTATCAGAGCTTCGGCATCGGCAAATGGCGCAAAGTATACCCGCAGACAGCGCATTTCACATGTACGAGTCAAAAGTGTGCATTTTCTGTTGTTGCCACTAGCTTAACGGTGGGCTTTACAGCAGCGCACGCAGAATTTATTTTTTTCAGCTGCAATTCTAAACAGCTGCAGCATTTTGCTTTTCAATACTTATGCTATTTGAAAGCTACAGTATGTTTCTCAAATGTTATGTAGACATATCGAACCTTTAATCATACTTCAATGAAAAGCTCTGAGTTTTCTGCAAGCTTTCGAGGAATCAGCTCATTTGGCTCAGCGTTCATGACTTTGCGACGATTCGCAATTGCATTTATGTGTGTTAAAGCATTTATTCTCCACCAAGGTGACACAGTCGAACTAGTTGCTGACTGATTCAGCAAATATATGCTGAAAAACAATTTGTTGATTGATTGGAGTGCGCCAAATTGGTTGAGACTAATTACTTGTTTGCTGATATGTGTTTCGTTGGAGCAATTTTAAACTTTTGGTTATGCTACATTTACTTACCAGCATTACGATCGTTAGTTTACTAATAAAAGTACTGTATTTTCGTAAATATACAACAAGACGTTTTTTGACAATACAGCTACTGCACAAATCTTTTCAACACTTGCTTGGCTAAAGTTAAATTATTTTTCTAATTCAGATTACTGGTTGATGTTTTTAATGAATTTTCTTTTGAAACAGACAAAGGTTTCGCAAGTATTTAAGGAAGGAAATGAAACCAGAAGCGAGATCATCAACACTTCTTATTCTAGTCGACTTGTAGTCAGGTTATTTGAAATAGTTTTTATGTGTTTTATTTCGTTTCATTTCACGATTTATCAATTCCATGTAACAAAACAATCATTGGAAATGAGACAAAGGCGTATTAAATTTTGCTTGAGTTGACGTTGTGGTCGAAACATGCTAAACAGTATGAACTTTAAATGCTTGATAATAAACAAACAAGAGAGTTTACCAGAAAGTAAAGCACTGCTTTGGTTTAGATAGGAAAAAAAGAATCCGCGAAAGTTCGACACGCTGACCTGCATGGTATTCTATGCTCGCATTTGTTTTCTAAATTTTGAAGTGCATGCAGNAAAAACTCATTGTTTTATTAATTTTATGCTGAGCGTTTCCTCTTTAAGTTATTAGAAAGTAGTCNCTCATACGCACAACCTTGCAACACCACCGTGTTTATGACCGATTTGCTCACGTCAACGTNAAGCTTCGGACAAGGCAAACACANACGTTTTGCCATATCGGCAGAANTTTAATCCTGGCAGAAATGTCTAGTGCTAATAACGTTTCTTCCTTCATGAGTCAAAAAAACAAAAAGTCAGTGAAAACCAGCCGAGTGGCCCAGTTGCACGAAGGCAGGTTTGAATCATGTTCGCATCAAGGCACAAAAGTCACTTCAAGGATGTCTTGAAACAAAAGAAGCGGAAGAAAGGGTCAGCGTCGATTACCAGCGGATAAATAATTAGATCTCTGTTTCGAAGCTTGAGGTGTCCATTACTGTTTTTGCTTCATTGTGAAGGTATCAGTATCGGAATTTGAACCAAGGCTCAATCTCTGAGTTTNAACGTATCNACTACACTGAACTAAATACAAGACGTTAAACACAACGTCAGATGAAAATATGTTTTTGAGCATTGTCCATAACAAAAACTTCAATTGTGTTGGTAGAAAGCTCCGAATACCAAAGTTAAGTGAATTTTATCATGTGATAAACGCTGGTGAAATGTTCGTCACACAGATTTAAGAACGATGCTTCAATCAAAAGCTCAAATTTAACTGCAACGGCAAGAGGGCATTTTTCTTGTCAATGTTAACATAATTCCCTCGCATATATTTAAATGCGACGGTAAAACGATCCCTATATCGGACACTTGGCACTGATTCAGATATTTTCTTTTTGTATGTCTTCTGATAACATGAGTGTCTCGTGTGGCTTCCTATCCAGCCGCATCAAAAAACTTTGTTTGACAGTAGTATGTTCTCACATGTCGCAATGTTTGTCACATGTCTTGACCCGGCGCCCGCGTCAAGAAGCAAGTTTGGCCCCTCTGTGTTCGAACCTGAGGTCTTTCGGAAGCAAATCTACTGTATTGAAGAGAGTACTTGTGACATTTTTGGGACATTTCGGTCCCCTTCGCAGTGATCTGACACCCCCATATTTATTCGGAGCCCGGGAATTGTGCCCCCCCTTGCCCTCTCTGGTTACGACCCTGGACCAAATGTTCGCTCGGGCGTCGGAATAACTTCACGATTTTACAGCTTAAAACGTTGTTTTGAAGTGAAACAAAATGAACACTATTTCAACGAAACGAAAATGGTTATAAAAGTACGAGGAGAGATTGCATGGTTGTCGCCTGTTTGTCGAATATTATGATTAACTTTCCGTAGCCCTCGCTAACTACGTAAAATCTTTCTCTCAACGAACACCTTCTTTTTATTTCTTAACAGTTCCAACGCACGGCATAATTACTTTTCAACGTGTTTTACTTTGCAAGATGTTACGGACACAGATGGATATCTTGATATACAAGTCAAACGTGAGTTGACTGGAATCAAACGAAATTATATTTAAGGCAAAGTTCATGCAATATAGTTTTGTAAAAAAACATTTTACTGGTTCTAGATTCTGCACTTTTTTCTCTTTTTTATAGGTGCTAAAACAAACGCCCGTAATGCACAAGTGGTGATTTTGCAGTTTACTGCAAAAGCACCCTTTCCTTGATTGGATAGTGAACAACGGGAACATTTGCTGCGTTTGATAAACAAACAATACAGAAACAAAAAATTCAAGGCTTCTTTTTCATAACTTTCCTCAATGACAATTTCGGGTTGCTGCTGTGCGACAGAAAACAATACCTGTCCGGTTACGTTCAAAGACTCAAACGAAAAATATAAGTGAGACACTTGTTTGACAACACCAGTTGTTAATAACGTATTCAGGACTTATAATCAATGTAAAAGAATACAACAAGAAGTATACCTTATTTTTTGACGATAAAAAAATAGTGAAAGCCTTTTCTATTGGCCATAGATATTTTTTCTTCTTTAAACAATGAAATTAATCACCTTAATGATTTTCTTCACTGTTGTTAGTTTCATGATTCTGTAAAAAACAGGAAAACAATGAAAAATTTTTTTGCAGTATGGCTAACTTAACAAGCTCGTTTGAATGGAATTTAATAAAAACATTAAACCAGGTAAACCATGGCATGTGTTTTCTAATAGCGTTTTATGCTAATTCTACCNCAAACTATTCTGCAGTTANCTTCAAGTAGTTATTCGGAGATTACGGAAAGCGGCANCACAAAACCCTAGAATTGACGATTTTGATGTTGAAATGACACAAAAAATAATGGGACTTGTAATGACACAACTNATAAGAAGACTTTGATATTACGCCATTACACAGAAAATGTTNCTGAAATTGCAAAACCACAATCGAATTTAGCTTTACCTCACTGTTGCAACCAGAGGCGGTTCCCTACCAGACGTTTCGTCAATGCATTCGAATACAATGGCGCAAAGATTACATTAACCAAATTTGACGGAGTTTTACTATCGCCGTAGTTATAAGTTTTCAAAATTCCCACTAAATCTACTGAGAAAACGTTGAATTGAATAATATCCCTGTGATGTTTACTTTCCATAACTTATTATCAGCAACAAAGTTTGCACAAAAACGAAAACAAGCCAAAAGTCACAGATTTCTCTTCAAACTCCTCCTCAGTCTTGTCTTGGTTTACTTTTGTCTCTGAAACGTTTCAAACACTGCCATTATTAGCATGGGATATGCCCCAAAACATGCGCAGTTTAATTTCAGCAGTGTTTCCTTTACAGTGTCTTGCAATATCCCAGGACGCGAAGTTGGTGACGGTGAACGTCAAGACACAAGCAACATGGTTGATGAGGATGATACCGTGATGTCGAACTGCATACATAAAAAATTGAAAAGTAATTCTACAGCAATGTGCAAAAACGAAACCATGTGGTTTATCAACGATAGCTGCGAAGGTATTTTCGGTTTTTCCGCCTGCTTTCGCGAATTGCGCTCGTTTCGCCTTTTTTGGAAATTGTAAATAGCTAATTCAACCGGCTTTGTTTGTTAAAAAACGCAAGGTGCAAACTTCCATGTAATACCTTGACTCATCATTTTTATGTGCGCACGTCAAGGAATGTGATAGTTCAATTGCAGTTGGATATGACTGAGGCCAAAAGGAGAGCAACACCATTGCAAGTAATGGGAGCTAAACGTGCGCTAAGTCATCTAGGAACTGACTGTTGTTACATGCTTTTTCGTATAGTTCGATGAATATTTCACCATGGTAACAATAAATGAAACGGTAAACCGTGTGTATGTAGTTACGTCTATCAAAAACAAGCAGTGGCAAGTAATGTCTCCATTGTGATTGTAGATAATTTAGTGCATTGATTAAAAATCCACTTCGCACGCCAATGTTCGATTTGGAAGCAAAGTTTCATTCCTAAGCGTTATTCTTGTAGCAACGATTTCTTGGTTTATAAAATAACTGTTAAAACGTATTTAATTTGTGTGCAATTACAGTTGCAGCAAGGTCAGAAAATGGTATAAACACAAACACAAGAGAAAGAAGTCATTTTGGTTCTAGCCTGCACTAAACCCTCAGATGTGCAGTAATGTTTAAGAGATGTCGACATACTAAAAAAATTGCTTTAAGTGTCAACCTATCACTAACAAACAAAAATATTAATAAAGTAGTATTATGGACTGCACCAATATGCTTTGATATATCATCAGCAGCTGTCTTCAGCGTGGTCGCAACCTGGGTTCTTTTTCCGAATCACTCAACGCCGTAGCACCGTTCATTCAGGAAAAATAAACATCGGCATCTCGCGCAAATCATCTCCAAAACCAAATTATGATTGTTTTGCAGGTAGCTCCTCCCCAAACGTGGCACCGCAAGCATTAGGAGGAATCATAGGTGGTGTTTTGTTCATTGCTGCTGTGGCAAGTATTGTGTATGCGATCAAAATGCGAAAAAGGGCGATTTTAGAAATGAACGAACAGGACGAAAACAAACGAAGTGTCATTTGAAAAATTAATTGCTTACTGTTCCTTCCTGATCGTGGTTACAAGCAGTGTTTTCGTCGAAGAAAACAGAAAGTTCAAATCACTGGGCTGTTGTTGTTTTCTTTTCTTTATTGGAAGTGTTTCAAAAATATGTTTTTTTGTTTGTTTCAGTGNTCTGAAATTTATCTCTCGTTTTGGTGTTTTGTGAAATTTCAAAGGACAGCTCCGTATAAGATTTCTATCATCATTAAACTTTCACCTATTGTCTGAATGCATTCAGATGAACAGTATTGATTGCGTACCATTTTCGTGTTTTTTTATACACATTTATGGGCATTGGTTTTCCAACTTCAAAATGACTTCGTATGATGATTGATTTAAAAGTGGCAGGGTTTTTATGTTGCGTGCAGTAGTTTTTGGTGAATTGCCGATGTAAACACTGGTTTTGATCTCTTTTTGTAAACGTATCGCTTCGGGTTTTAAAATACGTCTTACAGCATCACAAAATGCTTCTGATTGTAAAACAGGCCAGCGGAAAGGATTTCGTAACGTTTCGAACAAACATTATTGACAGACATACTCCTGTTTTCAATTCTCATATTAAGCAATTACTGCTTTTGATGTGCATTTTGGCATGAACAATATCAGATGCCTCAACACCTTACTATTCAATATAGTTGATAGCGATTTATGGCAGAACCAGGCCGGATCGTCCCTGATGAAGCATGAAGTATATATATACACGATCCACACTGTTTTGCTATACTTTAAGTTGAAAAAAGCTACAGGAGTGTCTCGCAACAGCCGTGCGGCTCATCCTTCCAGCCACTGCGGAGGAAAAATTGTTTATCTTCAAACATGTGTATGCTGTGTTGAAATGTGCGCAATGAAACACACAAGATGAACAGGAACGTTTCGTTGCAGCAATCACAATGCGTTACAGAACGCTCAGGGCAGGTAACATGCTGGTATATTGGCGCAACTAAGTATTTATTATTACACATTGCTCAGCAACACCTCATTGAACGACCTCATGAACACAAACATTTCACACGTTCGAAAGCACATGAGTACACCTAACATTTCTAGCGCGTTGTCAACCGTGATGAATCAAAGATGTTATGGCGTCTCCTAGCAGTGGCATGATCATGCTGGAAACAAACGGTCGTCGCTAACTTTGGACACTTCTTTCTCACCATTGCCCATTCAACACGCTTATCTGAGTTACAAAACATTCTTTCTGCTAATTTTCCGCTTGTAGAAATGATTGGCAAGGTGTCGTTGCCTGCTTCTTGTTCATTCGCGCCGTCCGCGTGCGCTCTGTGCTTCATTCTGTAATCTTCACTGTAAATAAAGTTGTTTGTTCCTGAGAGGTTCGGCACGGTTTCATTTGAATCAGTGACGAACGGGGTGCGTTGCCTGAAGCAAAAACGGTTCCCCACCACAACGAATACAACTTGAGCTGAAACGTAATGAGAAGCCACGCAGACCCTCGAACAGATAAAAATACCCCAAAAACGCACGATCGGGGGAATTGGAAAAGAAATCNCACAAACATTTTTAGTCGTTCATTNCCAAACATGGCGTGTTGTTNAGCAAACGCAGGGAAGGGCTTAAATTCCTGACTGCAACAACAAAACAATGGTCTGCATTACCAACTTAACTATTACCTGTAGAGGTGGTAGGTTTGTTTTTCAAAAACTGGTAAAGAAAACACTTTTGCATTGCTTTCTCCTTGAACAAGAAAACAGCTATATGAAATATGTTTCCCGCTAATGCAATTCGAAACGGTAAAACCAAAACTTCTAAAGGATGCACAGTAGGGCATTTGTGTTTGTGGTAGCACCGTAAACTGAATTCGCAGTTTCCAAGACACTTCGAGATATCTCGGGAACATAGCAAATACATCGAAAGTTGCTTTACTGACGTCAACAAATCATATAACACAGTTCCTCGGGAAAAACTTCAAGCTTCAAATGCTTCGAAAGAGTGTTTACTAAATGAAGTACCGTATTTTCGGGACCATAATGCGCACCGGATTATAAGGCACTGTATCAAAATTTGACTGCTAGCTGTTTTTTTTTCATATATAAGGCGCACCGGACCATAAGGCGCATGAAATGAAGCACAACGTAGATACGTCACATTGCATTCAACACCTCCACAATCACTCCCGAGTGCATGAGTCGCCACTGGGAGTTTAATCTGTTATTACATACGAGGGAATTTAATCTGTCACTCATGCCTAATCCGTCAGACAGGAATAGAATAAAATGAATGTTGTGCGCATGTTACATTCGGTGTGCGGCAATGTAGTCAGGAGCCCTGCAGACTAATACGATCTGTGGTATGTGCTAGCTACTCTCGGACACTGCTCATTGCAAATGTTATTGGTTTATTACGCAACACAATGGTCTGTTTACAAAAAAGTCGCAACTAGCAATTAAATAAATAGCACCGTTTGCCACATAAAGCTGGTTCTAGATGNGAAAGCACAATCAGATCCATACGTTANNCGCGCCGCATTATAAGACGCACTTTCGAGTTTTGAGAAAATTTAAGGATTATTAAGTGCGCCTTATGGTCCGAAAAATACGGTACGTAGTTGTTCATAATATAATAATTGATGCGTTTGTCTGAAGCAGGGGAGCAACCAGCTCTTCATTTCGGGGGGGGGATTTTCATGAAATTTCATTCGGTGATGTCATCGTGCTTATTCAACCGTGGTACAACTTTTACGCAAACGGTCACATATAATAATAATGTATCTTTCCCCGCAGACACGAAGTCCATAGTATACAAACACACACATTCTGCACAACGCTGGTTAATAAAAACAGACAAAACGGAAAGTTTTACAACAGCGTTAGAGGCTGAATCACCGGTGTCAAGCGACATTTCTGACTCCACGCCATATGCGCATGCACAGAGCAACATATTCAATACGCTGAGAAAACTGGTGATTAGGGCTTAGGATTTGGTGCTGAGGTAAGTGTGTCGGGTTAGGGTTTATGCAAAAATAAAAAAATAGTTGTAAAAATAAAATAATTGAAGTCTAAGATTAAGTCCAATATTTTTCACTGGTTTTACTTATTACCTTACTGTAGCTTGTTGTGGGTATCTGACATCTATCCAAAAAGTTTTAATTTACACAACACACATCAAAAAAGTAATCGCCAAACGTTATTCCTTTACTCTGAGAAGCAAAATAACTGACAAAAAATAATAGGTCAAAAATTTCGCAGAGGTCAGAAATTTCGCTTCACACCGGGCTACAGAAACTCACTTAACAGAACGTTTTGCAATGGAGTTGGAAGCCGTGCCTCAGGTTTACTGACGCATTCTTTACACTATTTGTTACGCATTCTTTACACTATTTGTGGGCTTTGGTGTGTTTAGCCCCCCAAACAAAGCTCCAATCCCCCCAAAATGGAAATATGAAACACTATAGCTTAGTGAAATTTTCGTCAAATTTGAATGCCAAGCCCCCTCTGCACGAATGTAAATCCTCCACGCACAAACGTAAATCCCCCCTATTGACGACTTTCTGGCGACGGTTCTGTCTCCAGGGCAGGTGGTATAGAGCTCTGCATCCACATTTATAGGCCACACCAATCTTTGCATCCATGAATATCTGAAATCCCATCATAATTGCGATGCATACATGGGCGTACAAAAGGAACGAAAAAGTACATTCTGCGTTTGAACATCGGAAGAAGAGGCTTGCAGCTTGTTTGCTGCACAATATTTTTATCGCAGTTGTCTCTGAATGTCTTTGTAATCTGAGAGCTCAGTAACCAGTACAGCTCCCAGATATTTGTATTGGTTAACAGATTTTAGATTTTTACCACCCATGTGTCAGTAATGGGGTGACTGTGCTTTTTGCACTATAAGCTTTAAATGTCATACAAACAGTTTTGCTGTAGTTGAAAATATTTCTATGTGATTCTGCATAAGCATGACACACAGATAAAAGTTCTCTTCGCAACATTTCCGAAAATGAGAACGTTTCAGTTTTAATCAAGATGCAGACCGAACAATCAGGAAAGAGTAAAAATTAATATTCTCATACAAAAACCTGGTTCCGTACTCAACTAGTGTAGTCATGGCTTTAGTGTGACAGATGTATAGGCTACTACAGTAGTAAATCTGCCTAATTTTCGTCTTGATTTAGCAAATTCGTTCTAGCCCTATTCTTCTAGCATGTGCTTGAATTTCTGTCACAAATGAAGATCCCAAACTGGAAAGATAGCCTATGTCAAGGGTGAGGGAATCTTTGAATGCTACCATTA
>JGI24159J19872_10000505_pt1 | contig 35216 bp, 21 predicted proteins | sample Ectturendosymbi4_FD_19872 | JGI IMG/M metagenome (IMG submission 19872) | reverse complement strand
GAACTCGAAATACCTCACGGTCAACAGCAGCCACAGATTTTCTACTAGCTCCACACCTACTAGCTCCACACAAAAACAGGACCACGCAAGGTCGGAGATGTAGCTACTTCATCTGGTCCTTGGGCGACCTCTGGACCACTTTCCCGCTGGTGTAGCCAGCCGGACTTGCTTCACCAATCATTGGTAGAACATTGTGGGCACATGGCGAACCAAGGTACCTGCGGCATCTCTCGATTCGAAGACGTAGTTCGACATTCACGGCTTTACGAATATCACAACTGCGCAGTTTGTCGCTACGTGTAGCGCCTTGAACTCTTCACAAGAATCCCATGTCAGTCGTTTCCACTTGGGATAGCATTATTTCAGTCATTACCCAATATTAATGACTGTAGGTGAGGACTGGAAAGAAGACAGGTTAAAGACCTGGCAACTTTGCGGTGTTTGAAAGCACGCGTTTTGTGAACACAGAGCAATAAAGTTCAGGCAGAACTGCGTTTGATTCAACAATTTGCATCGATCTCCTTGTTGCGCCTTCCGTTACTCGTGATAGCCACCGCAACGTATTTGAACATCTCCACTTGCTGCAGTGTATTACCGCTTACTTGCAGCATACATTGCCTTGGGTCTCTGGATAGACATAATAGCTCAGTCTTATTAGTGTTAATTTTCATTCCGGCTTGGTCGCACGCAGCAGAAAAGTGATCGGTTTTCAAGTGCATGTAGGAGGCCCCGTAGAGAAGATTTTAGCAGTACCAAACAGTCCGCACACAGCAAACGGTTATCCTACAGCTCCCAACAGTGAAATCAGTCATGACTGTCTATCTAATTCATACAGTCTATGATGATGAGTGATGACAGCACACACTTTTCCGGAGTCCAACCCTCAGGTTTAACGGTTGTGATTTAACTCCGCCTGTGATTTAAACTCTGCCGTATGCTTTATCGAGATGGATAAAACATGTGAAGACGCATTTGGCCAGGGTCCCGACATGGGGAAGTGCCACCCCGGGGCGAGTCGAAAAGTGCTGCCCCCCTAATTTCAGGTTCATTCGTGGAAGACCATTTGCTATGCCTTCTTTTCACCAAAAGCGCCGCCGCGGGGCATTGCCCCCCCGCCCCCCCTTGTCGGGTCCCTGCGTTTGGCGCACTCACAAGATTTCTCGAAAATTTGCTGAATAGTTACAATTTGGTCTGTAGTGCTACGGCCAGGATGAAAACCACACTGGATATCAACCGGCTTTGTTTCAAATATTTCGCGGTATACTTTCTCAAGGCACTTGGCATATACACTTTTCCAAGGACGCTATGGAGAAAGGTGCCATTGCAGTTGGTGTATTCAATCCTGTCTCTATTTTTGTGTATGTGGTGATCACCCCAGTTTGCCAATCTTTCGCTGACCTCCCAGAAAAACAGCTAGGGAACTTGATACACACGAGTCAACTACAGAACTCTTGATTGAAGGATTTGTGATCGGATTTCATCGCAGAATGCAGGCTTCCCAGCTTTCAATGTCGTAATCTGGTAAGGCGTCGGATGAAGTGATGTTACTTTCCTCCCTGAAATGCACCTCGTATTTTCCTTCAACCTCGTATTTTCCTCCCCCAAAATGTACCTCATATTTTCCTGGTCTTTTCCTCTCCCAAATGTACCGGTGGTATGATAGTGACTGAGGTTAAAAGATTTTTGAAATAATCTTTCCATCTGCTCAGGATGTCTTTCGCATGACTGAGTAAGACACCATTTTGGCCTTTGGTGGAGCTAGAAGCAGAACCGTTGCCAGAAAGTCATCAATACGGGGATTTATGTTTGTGCAGGGGTGGCTTGACATCCAAATTCAACAAAAATTCACCTGATTTATAATGTTTCATATTTTAATTTGAGGGGCTTGGAGCTATGTTTGGGGGGTCTAAGCCCACCAAATCCCCCCTGTGGCGACGGAACTGTCTAGAAGTGTTATATCTGTTGCCGCGAAGACGCTGGTTGGTTTGCAGGGATACTCTGTTGGTTTGCCAGTAATTGGAACCCAGTCTATGCCCGAAATACTCCCAAGATTGCATTTTCAACCTATTTATCTTGAGGACTGCGGACTTTCGCGCCTCAGCGTACCGTGAGTGCAAAAATGATTAGGCTTTGTTCTGAAACCGTGCCATGTAGGCTGATTTATGTTTGAATAGCACCCTTCACCTCTATGTTCCACCACATATAAGGGTTATTTTTTTCTCATTATTCGCCACACTGAGTTCAAAACGTTTATATTTGTGTTTTTCCGTCTTTTTTTCTCCGATTTCTAATGTTCTACGTTACCGGTGGTTTCTTCAACGGCGATATACTATTTTGACCACAATCGAGGAGAGGCACACATGGCATCTACGTCTGCAATGTGTTTGCGATCAAAAGCATTGTCTTTAGCATACTTAATTGCCTGTCGAACTGTTGCCAAATCTCCCGTGGACTATTTTTTAGCTGCCTCATAGAAATAAATTGCGCGATAAAATGTTTTATTTAAAACCTCGTGCAAAAAGCAAGCGAAAAATGGGTTAATCTCACCTCATCATCAGTTTCGTCACAGGTTTTACTGAAAACTTCTCTGAGTCGAAGTTATGGTGTGCAGAATGCTTTTATTGTGGTGTGGGTGTGCACGTCTAGTTTGTTGTCGTACGAAAGGATATATTTAGATTCGTGATTTATATGTTTCTATCATAAATCTCTCAACTCCATGTGTGTGTGGTTTGCGTCCCAAACTAAAGAAGCTACTTTTGCAATATTGGATGAATACTGTACGTTACACATGACTGTCGTTCAAGTGCGTAACGAGGTTAAGTGGCGGCTTGGACAAGAAACAAGTTTGACGCCCCCATTTTCTAACCTAAGTTCTTCGGAAGCAAATGTACTGTATTGAAGAAAGTACTTGTTACATTTTTGGACTTTTTGGTGCCCCCCGCTGTGACTTGGCGCCCTTCGCAGTGATTCGGAGCCCCCATAGCATTCGGCACCCGGATAATTGTGCCCCTCTTCCTCCCTCGTTATTCCCTTGCTGAAGATTCCCTGAAGACAATTCGCTGTATTTCGGATTAGAGAGGTTCATTGCGCTCTGTTCGTTACTGTCAATAGAAGCATTTAGCTGTAAAAGTGTGACGTAAAAAATCTGATGTTATCTGATCTACAAGAACGCAACAATCTGATTATGAGACTGACCCTAGTGGAAACACTGGCATTAATCGAAGCGCACGTTAGCAGAAGAGGCATGTTTTCATAGCAGGAGTTTTTCAGGCTGTGCAAACCTGCGACACACGTACGTTCGTGGGGTAATGTTTCCGTCACAGATCATTCGTCAAGCGCATTGTTTTCACACCGGCCAGCTTTCGTTGTGGTTTGCACATGTTCAGAGCGCTCGAAACAGCATCTCAAAGTTTGCGCTGCACAGTTTGTTTTGCATAGTTACATCACTATCAAGCAGGGGTGAACAACTTTTTCACTATTGCCGGCCGCATTACATTTATTTTTATGAATTACGGCCGGCAGTGAGCTCAAAATATGTTACATTTTTGCGTGGTTTCTGTTCTGGTTCCGCACACTGAGCCTATAGCCTGCTTCCACATGTATGTTTGGCTGTCTTTCTACTACGTATCCTCATACAGCAGACAAAGATTTTTCATTAATGCACGGCCGTCATAAACTTAAATTTTAAATTACATGTGCACGGCCGCATAAATTTTGATCAAAGGCCGCAGGTTGAGCACCCCTGCTTTAAAAGGTTCAACAAACTATAACAAATGATTACTAATCTGTGACTTTGCGTCACAATACAGCCAGTTCCCCGATGTGGCATTGTTTGTCACAAACGGAATGCGACAGACTTGCCCCACTGCGATCTTGAACGTATTGGGACGTTATTATAGCGCTAGTTTGATGAACATTTCGAATACTGTAATTTTGATTTCGTGTGGAACAGGCATTCAGAGATCATATCCGTCAAAATGCTATGAAATGAGTCCCATCATTTCCGCAACCAACATTATATAGAAATTGGTCAAAAGCTGATCAAATAGCTCAATGTGACAATCGCACATTGATCACAATGTCTGCTTTTGAGTAAAATGTTTTGTTATTCTTTAGTGTCAGTGGTGGACTTAGAGTTGGGAGTCCGAGGCAAGGCTGAAAATGAGGGCCCTCTGATGACGTCACCATACTCAGTCAACCGTGATAAGACTTTTTATCAAGCCTAGGAAGAAGATATGCGGCCCACCCAAGAATACGTTCTTGAGACTATACAGCATGACTGACACATCAGAAAATGCAAAAGAGTATTCATGATGCAGAAGATTAAAAACATTGAAAGTTGGGAAGACAAAACTAGCGACACATAACAGTTAAGTGATAGCAAGCTGTCATCGCCCCCACTTCTTCAGTTTTACAGTTGCTGTTGAGGTCCCCTTTGAAAACAGAGTGCTTACACATTACAGCTGATGTTGGGGTCCCTTTGAAAGCACGGCATTTACACATTCCAGTTGTTCTTGGGGGCCCTTTGAAAGCAAAATACTTACACATTGCAGTTGCTGTTGGAGGCCCATTTGACAGCAGAGTACTTACACACTACAGTGGTGGTTGGGCTCTTTTGAAAGCAGTGTATTTAGGCTACTTTTGTTCTGCTTCAGAGCAGGCGTATATTATATGAGTGTATAACACCTTTTCACCACAAAATTGAGGAATTTACGCTGGAAACACGTCGAGGGAGCCCTAGAAAGGGTGGCCCGAGGCAAGTGTCTCGCTCCCTTAAACACACCACTGCTTAGTGTAACTGTTTCTGCAATTGATATGCTGTATGAACGTACGTACTCTCTACAATGGGGTAAGCAAGGAAATCAATCGGCAAATTTTTTATAAGAAATCGATTTCATGTAAAATTATGTATGGTAAGTCCTTATTCAAATAATTTCTATTATTTGCATTCTATTTAAATAAGGACTGAGAATGCGTAATTCCCTTTCCGGAAAACTTTCATATCGATAAAACTAAGGACTGTAAAAGTTGTTACAAGTTCAAAAAAATTTTAAAATTGCAGGTGAGTTTCCAAAATAGTTAATGTGAATAGATTTTAACCTTGTGCTTTGGGGTTCCTGGTAAAGTCATGTCAAATGTTTCTAAAAACTNCGTTAAAAGTCACATATGTCAACCAATCAAATTGCTTGCCCAAAACTACTACGTTTGATAAGCAGACGTTTGGGTTTCGTCGCAAACNCCGAGTTAGTTTNGACCTAAATGTCCATTTCTGTAGTGATATTATTTGAGGCAAGTTTAGTTGAATCATATTTAAATAGTGCGCACTTGTTTCACAGTAAAGAGAAAGATTTCGAATTTTTCCTGTAGTATAGTATCGGTATCGAAATGATTTTGTTTGTCACAGCAATTTTTGTGCGTTTTGGGCAGGCCAAAGCTTCAACAAAAATGTCATTTACAGTTACACAATTGTTGATGAAATTTCAGTAAGGACTACAGTAACGTGAACGACATTCTCATTGCATGCTTTGCCTGAGAGTTCTTAATGAGAGAGAGAGAGAGTTATAGCGTTTTTGACACAAATTGAAAAAGTGGGCTGCATGACCAATAGATGCATAAAACAGAGTATTGATCTTAATTGCAAAAAATAATCTTAATCATGTTAATCAAATATTTGGGCAAAAGTTTTCATATTTAGTCAAAATTGAAGGAAATTCCCGAATCTATTGCTGTGATATTTGATCTTGTTAATTGACGTATGAATCAGTTTTCGTTTGTGGCTTTGCATGAAATTTTCATGGTGACATGAACTACTCTGTTTGCAGGGCCTACAAAGGAATAGGAATTGGGTTGGGTATGACCGTTGCCGCCGTGTTTATCTATTTATTGTACAGTTGCTGGAGGAATCGCAGAAGAAGAGAAGGTGAGTGCACTGAAATTATCTCTCAAACTGATTGCCGGGACCAATAAGCGGGTGAAGTATATTTTTCATTCAAGTTTAATCCTGAGCAAAACAAAAAGGAGCTCAAAATTGCTCTTCAGCAAGGCGTAAACCAAGTTATTTAGGCAACTGAAAGAGCTCTATTCGCTTGGATGGACACAGCCGAAACGACTGCACCAGCAAGAGGCATTTCATGTGGTTCTCACACAAATTTCGAAATCGTATAGCCATAGAAAACTGTCAACGATGTGGTTTTATACAGCACCGTCAGACTAATAAGTCAGCAAAGAAGTCTGAGAGTATTGTTGAACAAACGATTTGCTACGTTTGTTGGAATAAAAATTGGGCTTATACAAGTTGAATACCAACTCATGCTCACAGACCTGATAACTGTAAAATGGTTACACTCAAATAAATAGTTGCTGTCACTTCAAACAGCAAAAATGTGTTTTTTTTCTGGTTGTGCGCGGATATTATACAGTTGTTGGCAGTGATTCTAGATATCTTGTGCTGTGTCTGAACATTCTTTCCTATGCTGCAGAGAATCTTGTGCAGTTATTCCAGTCCCATTGAAACGTTCTTTAGATTCATAAAGAAACGAAAACTTTTCATAAAACAGGAATCGGCAACATTGCTCACTGTATTTTTAACAGCGAGGCTAAATCTGAGAAACATTTGCAAGCTCTGGGGTGGGTTTTATCTTAGTAAAAAAATACATTTCCTTGATAAATTGACAGTTTTTGCAAAAGGTTAAAACGTGCGAAAATTTGTTGCAAAGTGCAACGGCTTTTGGAAATCTAAATCCTGCATCAATACACTGATACTTCGTAAACAGCATGTGAAAAGGGAACATTTAACAACATGAAAGTGATTCAACCAGGTTGCTCCGAAGAATCCTGTTTTACTAACAGCACCAAAAACAATTTCCAGCTTGGTGACTAAATGGCAGTGAAAAATGTAGGGTACTTTACAAGTGTATATAGAGTCTTAACGAGCAAACTGGACAAACAACATCATCATAGCATCTTGTCAAGTGCAGATTATATAAATGCTTTGTGCGGTTTTATGTGGGTTGAGCAAGACCAACCTCAAAAATGCATGGCAAATGGTTATTGAGCACCATACTTCTTGATACGCAAATAGCATCTTATTGATGAGCTATTCTCAAAGTTTATGGCGCTGAAAAAGACGTGCCTGCCGCTAGTGCCGCTTGTTTTACGCCTTACGAAGATAAACTGACCTCAGAACTTGGCTGGTCTCCAACTTATCGGTGGCAAGCCAGTGGACTACCAAAGCTAATTATTTGGAACTTGCAGGAGAATGGTGCAGTGGATATTAAGTGGTAATCTGATCGAAGGGTCTGGTTACCGGTTCGCAGTTCTGGGCTTGCAATGGCTGGACTGCTGGCAGATCACACCCTCGGCAGCATCAGACCAGAATTCACCTAGTCAGTACAAACCTACTACATTTCCTTTGCTGATGTAACCATTAGGCAGCATGAGTGGTTGTTTACAACCCCTATTTTCGAAAATGATAATAGTTGATATTCAGCGTGACATTTAGGTAATGCTACAAAAATACATACAAGTAGAATCCTGTTAAAAGGCAGTTCAGTGGCTTGAATATTTGCTAAGCAGCATTTGGACGAAATGATAATACACTGATCCACGTTTTCGCAAAGAAGGTTGTCAAATTAACCTTGAAACAACCTGTCTACGAAATATGGTGGACCCTGTTTGGTATTTAGCAGAGTCGCCAAGTTTTAATGTCAGTTGACTAATATCGTCTGTGACCGAAACACTCCCGATGCTGCAAAACCATCAGTCGTTTTTCCAATGAAAGCTGTCGACACCTAATATCATGGCCTACCATTACATTTTGTAAAGAATGGCGTACATACGTCAATTTTTTCTAAATTTTTAAAGGTAGTCTACAGATAAAATTCTAATGGATGTGGTGTGTGACTTTTTCTCTGCATCAACTTGTAAGACAGGCAATAAACGCAGCTTGTTGCATAGAGTTTAAGAACAGTTGCTCATCAACATTTCAGAAAATAAGTCTAAATCGAGTTGTTTAGAATATATTGGTTGCGAATAAACGTTTAAATTAAGCCTGTAGCCACTAGCACTAGACAATTTTCAAGACATGTTTATGTGCTTGTTCTGTACATGAGCAATGCGAGTGTCCCCCTTATCAGAAGTAAAATTATTGTTGGTAAATTCTTCAACCTTTTTGATTTATAGTTTACACCAATCGTTCAACTACAGTACACTGTATTGACTGGAATATGTTTCTGATAAAATTAATTGATTTTGCGGCTCGCCAGCGGTAATGCACAAATCATGCGGTCCGTGATATTAATTAGGTTCCCTACCCCTGAGCTAGCTCATAAGAACAAGGCACTCGTCATCGTCCTTCAGGAGACCCACTGCACTACCACAGATAAGCTAGTGATTCCCAGCTTCTCACTTAGCTGGGTCAGTCCTGAGCAGGAACACGGCCTTGCCACGTTGGTTCACGAGCGGTTGGAATGGACACTGGTCGATCATCTCCAGAGCAATCAAAGGCTGAGTGGTTGTAGGTAGACGTCGAATGATATAAGATCATTAACGTCTACAAACCTCCACTCTCGCGACTCACACACACGGCCATCCCTACGTTCCCACACCCCAGTCTGTACACTTGCGACATCAACTGTCAGCACGGCAACTGTGGTTACAGTACAGTATCTCCTGACAGTGAGAGCCTGGGTTCCTGGGCAGCAGCTAACTACCTTGAGCTGCTGCACAACCCAAACGTCTCTCGCCGATGGAACGTCGACACCAACACGGTCCTGGCATTCGCGAGTGTCGGCCAGGACAACAGACTGCTTGACAGACATGTTCTAGGAAAGTTCACGCGGTCACAACACCGACCCTATCTCATAACGCCATCGAGGCTGAAAGTTTCTGTCTAAAGCGATCCGGTAAAGCGTTGGAACTTTCGCAAGGTTGATTGGAGTCGCTTTTGCCACCTTGCAGGAGAATCCGTTGAGAGATTGACACTTGCGGACACAACAAACATCGTGAAGGCATACTAGGAACTATACGAGAGCTTGCTATATGTGGTTAAATAGTCTATTCCGTGCGGCCGTCGCAAGAACTATGTGTCATGCTGGGACAAAGGGTGCGAAACCTTTATCGCTCCGTCTTTCTAGCCCCAGTGGAGATTCTGACAGAGCTGCTTCGTCCCCACTTTCACGGCTTGACCAGAAGAGGCAGTAGCGATGAGAAGCAGCTGTCAATTCCATTGGTGTCTCACATTGCAGCCGCAAGGCGTGGAGCACATTGATAAAGTTACTGACCGTCCCGGACACTCCTCTCGCCTTTGCCCCATCTCAGCAGAGCCTATCGCTTCACAAATCGTGAAGAACGGTGCACACAAAGAAAAGGATCGCGAGTCCAGGAGTCTCGTCAACAAAAAGGCGTCCGACCTGTGGAAGGTTCTAACATCTGAGGGAGGCTGCATCTCTGGCCCTTTCATGCCAAAGGTGCTTGCTAACGCGCTCAGAGCCACCTAGAGCCAAGAAAATATCCGGTTTCGGATCATATTTTCTTAGAGATTAATCAACCACGCCAGATCAGTTCTAAATTCCTGGTTATGCGGTCACTTCACTTCCTGTAAGCTCCAACTCAAAACTACCAGGGTCTGGAGAAGAGCACTAGTAGTTGCGATCCGTAAGCCGAATAAGCCATTGGGGGACCCAGAGAGTTAACGCACTATATCTCTACTGTGTGACCGTTTCAAGATCATCCAGAGACTCATTTACTCTCGTGTCGAACCAATCATGGATCCATTGCTCTCGCAGGAATAAGCGGATTTTCGACACAGGAGGGTCGACCGTAGACAAGGTCACCTACTGGCGCGAGACGTCTAGGGTAGCATTTCTGCTAAGAAGAAAGCCTGAGCCGTGTTTGTCGATCTCACAGCAGTCTAAGACACTGTATGGCATCGCGGCCTCACCTGTAAGCTGCTGCGATTGCTGCCCGATAGACACACGGTCCGCATGATGCTGGAAATGCTTGGCAATCACAGCTTCACCCTTATCACCGGTAACAACAAACGGATTAGGTTACGACGCCTCAAGAATGGCGTCCCATAAGGATCCGTCTTGGCACCCCTTTTTTTCATCATCCACACCTCTGACATGCCAACCACCGTCTCCAGAAAGTATCCATGCGCTGACGATCTAGTAATTTTACCTGCTGATGGAGACCGGCAAGCAGCGCAAGGAGTGCTCAGCAAATGCGAATCTCAACAACACTCAAGCTAAACGTGAGCTGAAAGTCAACTTCAAACGACGAAACGCTGCCAATTTGCTCCGAGCCCAAATACCTCGTAGTAACGTTGGACAGGACTTTCTTGTATCGCTGACACCTCGAGTCATTTCGCAAAAAGCAAGCATCACGCGTCGCACTCTTGAGGCGGCTTGCTGGTTCTGGCTGTTTTGTTGAGGCTGCAACTTTGCAAACAGCCACCTTAGCCCTGTTCCATTCAGCAGCAGAGTACTGCGTTCCTGACTGGTGCCGTAGTGCTCACACCCGCCTCATTGACCCAGTCATCAACGACGCCTCACAAACTGTGACTGGATGCCAGCTTTCACACCAGCGGACCACTGTCCTATTCTCGCGGGCATCCAACCTGCTGAGCTTCGTCGCAAAGGAGCCACATTGTCTCTAACACGACGTGCCATGGAGCCTGGACATCTGCTCCACTAATCTCTCACCCTTCACCGATCTGAACGCACGACGTCTCAAATCGAGACACACAGTTTTTCCGCCGCACAACAAGTCATCAGTTCATTTGTCAAGAACAACAGAGGTGTGGCGTCCTGGGCAGATAACCGATGGAATGCGGAGTAGTTGGAGAGCACTAAGAGACTACCTATTTTCATCCCCGACATCGGCACCCCTCCTGAAATGGCCATGCCAAGAACAGCGTGGGGTCCCGCTAACCGCCTCCGCACCGTTGTCGGAGGTTTCCGCTTCTGCTTCCACAAATGTGTTATGGCGCCTTGTGGCGCAGAGAAACAGACCGTTGACCATATTGTCCTTAGCTGCCACTCCGTCGACCTCCACGTGGATCGCATGGCCTGACGGTTCTGGATGACGTGATAATCAAATGGCTTGCTGAACACCTATCCCGAGATCTAGTGCACCCTAGCAGTAGATAAGAACTCCCTCAAACGATGAAGAAGCGTTAAACTGAACTATTGGTATTCGTGTGCAAACAAACAAGTTAGTTCTTGATGCGCAAGTGCCTTGCAGTGAGGCAAGGTCGGTTTATTGGCTGCAGTGTTCAGTATTACGGATAGTTGTCTTGTGTGTGGCTATGTTCGGTCTACCGATATGGCGTTTCCCGTTTCAGTAACAATTGCGCTTCAGCATCTTTTCTTTTGCGTTGATTAAACTTTCCATTAAAGCCTTTTTGATTAACGTATCTACCAAATCTTTTGCTGTTGTTACAGAACGCTCATCCACGGCTTCTAATGACTATTCCTGGGATGTACCTCCCGACTACGACTCACTAAAACATACGTTTGACAAAGAACTGCCCACGTATCACAGCTTGTATGAAAAATCTTTCGCATCACTGAAAACCAATCAAAATCTAGCAAAGCAGTCACCTGAAAGAAAACCACCTCCAGATTATGAATGCAGTTGCAGACCAAGTACTTCCAGGATGACATGCTCTCAAATATCGGTTCCTAAGGACGTCCTTATGACAGTGACCTTCGATGTTCAAACCGGGAAAGAAAAAGTCAATAAGAAATAACAGCAAACAAAATTTTAGCCGTGGCCATCACCTTGTCTTCTGCTTTTGTTTGTTTTATATGTAGGGTTGTTCAATCTGGATGAAAAATAATCGCATGACCGCTTCCTGCCCGATGAATATTATTAATTGCTAAGTGTTTTGCTTCTTTTTATATTGTAAAGACCGATAATTCTTGCAAGCGTTTTGCGTTTGTTGGCTTGTTAATCGAGGTGTAAATTGTTACTTGCTTTTGATACGTTGATTTCGTCTTCCACTCTGTAAATTGCAATTTATTTTTTGAGATCTTACTGCGCTTAATTGTTATACTTTTGAAAATTACTTCTATATAGACCTTTTTCAAGGTTTTAAATTCTCCTCAATAATTAACTCTTTCACGTAGTCAGTATACCAAGGTGTATATTTCAAATTTTTACTTTATTTTTAATTGCTTTTGTTTTATATATTCCATTACATAAGAACACATGGACGTGCATGCAACCAGGCAGAAACCCTTGCCCAAGGCGACTCTAAGTGGAGAACTTTGACCAAGCTTATTGCTTCACGTCAATAAGCACTGTTACAGCGTTGATCTGCGCACTATCTAGAAAGAGACGTATTGATGGACATAACATCCATATTTTTGTTCTTGTTTCTGTAGAAAGGCGGCTGTTTGTTTTTGTAGAAAGGCGGATGTTTAAACATATTCAACCAAAAAGAGAAAAAATGTGACAAAAAATGTTTTGCATTGCATCCGTACAGCATGTATCTTCCAATAGGAGCTTCAGATCCAGCATGTTTCATTTAATTAACAAAGTCGCTTAGAATTTTAACTTTTCATTTCAAAAAGTAAGTAGTTCTAGAAAAAAACTACGCAATCGCATAAGAAGGGTGTCTGATACTTTTTTGTGAGATAATAAAAACCGGAAGAATTCTCATTTCTGGTGATACTGCATATTGCGATTTGACTTGAGTTTAAGTTTAATGGCATAAAATGCAAAACTGACTCATTAGCACATCAGTGCTTGGACACCTAATCGCTTTGTATTGTATCCAGCTGCGTGCGCCCCAACAGTCTGCACGACACACATGAAGTATTAGAATGATAACTCACTTAGTGTCTATTGTGTACGACGTAGTGCCTACAGGAAATTTGGCACATGTATGGATGTTTGTTAAATCCACACAGTTACAAGTAATCGGTTTCCATGTTTAGTGCGATAAGGTTTGCAAGCATCTGGTGAAGGTAGAGAGAATGTTAACCCAGATAAGCTGACGCAATCTTCTAATGTCACCTTGGGCTTTAAACTGAAATTATGTTTTCAGCACTTTCGCTGCCAGCTTGAAGGTTTTCTTCGTCAAACTATTTTATTGCAAAAATGTCTGGCAATGGGGCTCCGTCATTTGGTGAGAAGACTATCCGTAGCGAACCACAGATCTACATGCTGATTCGACGTAGATTTCCGCACGAGAATGTTTTGACTTGATCACGTAATTTCAAGTGTCTGGTGGTACGAAATCGTGCGCAGAAAGCACGTGAAACCGTGACTAGGTCGTAAACGTGGCTGACAAGGACAGGAAGGAATTTTTTTGAGAGCTGAAGGGGTAAATGTTTGGCGGTGTTGCAGGATGGTTGCATCAAATATTGACTGTTATCCACATAGATAATAATAATAATCAGTAACACCGCCATATCATGCACACAGGACGACCGAACGCATNAGATTTACAGCATCAAAAGTTGAATCATGCTATAGCGCCACCCAAAGACATCAATTTCAACGTTTGAAAGGTACTTTGCCGGTTGCGGAATAAAGAGCAGAAGCATGAATTGGAACGCTCTTTCCTTTCGTGCAGGGATCATCCTTGAAAGAAATAGAAACCTGACAACAATATTTCGATCATCTCAAGCTGAATAACCTCTAGACCAGGGTTTCTATACCGGGGCCGTCGGCCCCCTTGGCGGCCACATAGCGGTTCTTTGGGGACCACGAGCAGAGACCTTAACTAAATAGCTCTGCCGTGATATTGCAAAACCCTATTAATGAGTAGGTGGCCACTAGTGTTGACAGTCTTTGGGAGGGGGCCTCAAACCACGAAAGGTTGAGAACCACTGGTCCAGACGTTATAAAGTTGCAAACCTATCTTTAGGAAACAAGACGCGCATCTGCAGCAGCAGTTGTAAGTGAGGAAATCTACTCCAAGAGAAGAGTTTGCAATTAATAATTATTATGAATTAGCGTGTGCTTGATCAGTTGCAATGGGCGCTTATATTCCAAACCGTTAAAAAATCACAAAAGCGTTAAAGAGACCTGTACGTTTATTGCGGAATTTTCACCTTTACCAGAACGGTATGCGAAGATGACAACCTCTTTAAAGTCACAATGCTGAAGCCAATAATAGCAATATAACCTTGGGTTTCAAACTGGCATTCTATTATCGCACTTTCGCTGGCAAGAATAGGATTTCTCTTTCAAACCTTTTTTATGCACAAAAACCAGGCAACGGACTTCTCCGTCATTTTGTGAGAAGACTACCCGCAGCGAGCCACTATTCTACTCTACTTGACAAATCGACGTAGTTTTCCGCACGAGACTGTTTTGGCTCCATTACGTAATTGCAAGTGTCTGCTGATACGAAGTCATGCACCGAAAGCACGAGACCAGTGACAAGGTCGAAAACGTGGCTATAACAATAACAAAGTTTTTTCTGTAAAGAGCTGACGTGCTAAAACCTTGGTAGTGTTGCAGGAAGGTTGTAGGCTGGCTTTTAGTCTCTTTACAAAATATTATGAATGATTGCTTGTAGATTGGAAGGATGCACGTTCATGAAAAGATTTAGAGCTGGTTTGACGCATTTTGAAGTTTTTGTAGTTTCTTTGAAAATGCTAAAAATAAGCGCGGTTATTGATGGTGAGAATTTGGCAGTGCTCCAGGCAGACTGTAGGCTGGGATTTGTCATTAGGCAAACTATTATGATCAGGGGCGCAACCAGTTGGGGGGCAACCGGGCAATTGCTCCAGCCCCACCGAAATTTACAAAACAGGGGTGGGCAATTAGCAGCCCGTGGGCCACATGTGGCCCGCCACAGCGTTTTCAGTGGCCCGCGGAAGCATTCAGGAAAAATCATCAAGTCCGAAATTTCCTCCAACTCATCACAGTAAATGTTAGTGTTCAGGCTAACTTGAACCGAAACTTGCTTCTATTTCTACTAGAGCAGCGTTTCACAATCTGAGACAGTGAAGTCTTTTAGAGCACGCAAAGATTTCAATGTAACGATATGTTTAACTTGTTGCTTTTGTCTTAACACTTAAGTTAAAATCGTGAAATCTGGCTATCGCTATGAATGTGATTCTCGGATCAGATTGTTCATTGCGTATACCGTAATTTGCTACGTGCAATTTACAGCATTGGAGTTGCCAATTCAAATATCACAATATGTTTTAAAATATAATTGGCAACGTATGCATCAGAAGTTGCAACCCGAAGGACAGATAGCCTACGTCTTTGCGCTGGCAGACCACCGTTGTATAGTCCAATCTGTTAGTTTTATCATCCACAATTTAGCACGTCTGCTGTGGAAATCCGAGGTGAAGTAAACCACAAGCAGTGTATCTTGCTTGTGTCAACTGAAGCGTTTAACGGTTCTTATTTTAAAACAGTTGTAGTCTTTGATACCAGCAGCTTGGTATTGTGAAGTTGCATCCAGCAGTCAGGTAGAAACGTATTCTACCTGCAATGTTATTGTGATACTTTCATTTCGATTTTTATCATGGACAAGAAATGCAAGTATTTTGAAGAGATTTGAAATTTGGTTTTACCTCTATAGTTGGAAACAGCACAGTGAAGCCAAAGCTTGTTTTGTATAACATTGTTCTCGCTGCTGATGCTGAGTTTGTGAAACCTTCGAAGTTCATACAGTATTTAGAGCCAAAGCCCTCCAATACCTCACAAATAATTTATTCTAGTTACCAGTTGATATCTAACATAACTTACTAGCAAGTTATTGTTGTGAAGTCGCAGTCAACATTCAGGAAGAAACGTATTGCAGTGGTGTGAACGCTCTCGCTGGTAAGTATATCAAACCATCGAAACTGATATGGCATTTACAGGCAAAGCATCTCAAGCATGCCATAAAAGTTTTGAATTCTTCCGGCGCTATGAAGCGAGTTGGAAACATCAGCGACTTATCTTGCCATAAGTTTTCGCCAAGAACACAGGCATCATATGAGGTCGTACTTGAAATTGCCAAGCAAATAAAACCCAAACGATTTGAGAAACACTTGTGAAACCCTGTTTGTTGAAAACAGCAAAATTACTTCTTGGAGAAGCTTGTGAGGCAAAAATGAGACGAATATCTCTTTCCAGCGATACTATTCAGAGGCGCATTTCAGATATGTTGGAAGATGTGAAAGACCAGGTGATAATTGAAATGAAAGCATCTCCAATGTTTTCAGTGGATGAGTCAACAGATGTTACTTCATGTGCTCAGTTGCTTGTTTTCGTGAGATTTATTCATTCAGGAGACATTTCAGAGGAGCTCCTGTTTTGTAAGGAACTGCAAACTGCAACAACAAGTGAAGATGTTCTGGAGAAGTAAAACCTTTTTTGATTCTGCAGAGTTGCAGTGGAAATATATTTGTGGGGTTGATATTGATGGAACTCTTGTAACGGTGGAATCACGTTCTGGCTTTCAAAAAAAGTTCACGAACTTGCTTCTAAAGCAAAAGGCACGCACTGTGTCATACACAGATGTGCGCTTGCTAGGAGAACTGTACCTACTCCTCTGAAAAATGTGCTGGATTCCACGATAAAATTATCAATTACATCAAATCTGCAAGCCTTAACACCTGCCTGTTTGAAGAACTTTGCGTGAATTCAACACACGGAATTCTTCTATTCCACCCGTCTGTACGCTGGCTATCGAAAAGAAATGTTCCACCTGCGTTTGTGTGATATGACTGATGAAGGACGGAATAAAGGTATTCTCAGAAATGAAAACCAATGAATTTTTGTCTTACATTGGTGACAAGATTTGGTTGAAATGTTTTGCGTGTTTGGCAGAAATTTTGAAAAACTGGATAACTTAAATCTAGCTACAACGAAAGGTTACAAACATCATTCAGCTTCGCGACGAATCTGCAAGCATTTTGCAAACCTGGTGTCGTCAAGTAATTGGAAAACGTTGCTATGTTTGAGAAATTGTCAAGTCCTATTGAAAAAGTTTAAGAATTTGATGAGAGTTTGAAGACATCGTAGTAGACCACCTTCAATCCGCTGAAAATGAGTTCCAACGATATTTGTCTGAGCTCAAGGAGGAAGAAAATGCACTTGTACGAAAGACGTTCTCTACCTCTCTGGTTATAGCCAACATTCTCAATGAATTACAGGACCAATTTTGTTACCTTCGGAATGATTCATAAGCACGTGATACTTTTCATGAAATGACACTTCCTGGGTTCTGGTGAGCTATGCGTGATACTCACAGCTGTCTGAACTGGCATTCCGAATGTTGCTTACGTTGCCACAGCATTTCTCTGCAAGTGCAGTTTTTCAGCTCTAGTTCACATCAAAATGAAGGCACGAAATCGAAGGAAAGTAGAGGAGGTTATAAGATTAGCTCTGTCAAACACTCAACCACAAATTTCGAAGTTGGCCACACGATTGCAAAGTCAACCGTTGCATTGAAAATGTTTGTGGAATTCAATTGCTGTTTAAAATTAAATTTCATGAAACGCGGCCTTCTGAAAGTGGCCCTCGAGCCAAAATAATTGCCCACCCCTGTTCTAAAACATGTTTCGTTGTTATGTGCAACATCAAGTTACAATCATTTTGCACCCCACCGAAAATATCAGCTGGTTGCTGCCCTGATTATGATCGACTGCTTGCTGATTTCTACAATGCATGATTGCAACAATGCAGCAAAGTCAAAAAGAAATAACTACAGAAATGTTGCAGAGCTTGCAGCAAAATGAACGCAGAAAAGAGACACGCTGTTGTTGCGCGCACGGCGGTGGGTCCTCGCGTGTGGTGCCTTATTTTAAATTGAACCACGCATTGGTTCTTTTCAATAAAATTCTTTCAATAAAAGCTACCTCCAATAAATTTTGTTGTAACCATCTTTGGGCTTCTTTCAAAACAAAAAAAAACAAAATCCGCTGAAAACAATTGGTACTAAGCAAAATTTCCAGAAAAAATAACTTGGTAGGGAAATGGTTAACGAGCCAATAAACTGTAAAGATATATGTTCAAACCTCCACATTTCCATAAATACTAAATTTTTAAAGTTCTTCAATTTTGGACATTTTTACGGAACTTAATTCACCGAATCCTATGTCAGGTCATATTAAAAAATTGGCCCTAAATATTGGTTTGTGGTGGTGGCCAGAAGAACTTCCAATTTGTGCATTGGTGCCAATGGCTTTACATTCAAAAAATATTGCGTTTCTCCAGTTTTGAGATAAATTTTTATTTAAAAACGGCATGTCTAAATCATTTGCCATTGATTGTAGCTAAAGACATATCAAAATGCTACCATCAACAGAAAGAAATTTGTGATTACTTGAGGTAAACTGGCATAGGAAAAAAATTTTCGGACGTTTTCCGGCGAATGGTAACAGGATGAAACCTCAAATGTTCCTTTTACAGAAGCTATTGTGGTGGTCTACCCATGACTACAATGACACCTCAAGAACCGTGGATCCCAATCTCTCTACTGACAGGCGGTTACTGTTCTCATAATCTGCCACCTTCTAATTTTCCAAAATGCGTAAAGCTTTATGCTAACATCTTAGGTAAAATTAAGCATGTTCTGACGTGTTTAACTGTTTCTTGCTACTGGGAAATATTTGTGAAAAATTGTAACGTCACTTAACACCACGTTGATTTTTCTTGCAAGTATCTTGCCATATAGACAATCCCTGGGTCTAATATGACATAAATGCAAAACGCTAAACGCAGTCCCACTGACTTTGGTGTTGCCTTAATTGAGCAGTCACATTCACGGTAGATTTCTGTACCCGATGAGTATTTTGATGCTTTGAATTGACAGACGCAACGATATTCAGTCAGTTCTATTAAACCCACCTAAGCCTGCTGACCTAATCACTGATAGCTGCCAACTCAGTATAGCATCAATTCATGCAAACATTATATCGGAGAATCGCAGACAGGTGAAACATCTGTTACTGCTAATCCGGAATCAGGCTCAGCACGAAACGTGGAAGCATGAGGAAACCACCAACAAAAGAATACAAAATCTTATACAAGAGAAACCCAAAATCCGAATTATTACAAAATATATTCTGAAGCATAACTGCATTCCCATCCGAGAAATATTGCTTACACAAGTTATGTGATAAATTTTCACGAACAAAAAACGAGGCTTAGCCAAGGATTGAAACCTAAATTTTTACGAACACATTTGTCTTTAAAGTTGAACGTAGTTCATAGATTTCGAAAGCAATTAAACATTCAATTGCGTTCAAAATGAAGCAAAGACATTTTAGTAACAGAAAAATGCTAAGTTACGCGTTGATGTCAAAGGAACACAATTTCTTGCCCAATTAAACGTTATAAAATGTGATACTCTCTCTTGTTACAGCTTTACCAAAATAGACAAAAAAGAAGAATTTTGGAACGAAATAAAACTTGAAAATTCCGAACAAAAAGTACAATTGTCACAGCAATTGTATTTGCCTTTAAAAAATGGAAGTGAGTTTCAAAAGCGTTAAAGGTTAGCTTAAGTAAGCGCATAAGCTTCAGACTTTACTATTTTACGAAAATAATTGGTATACTATTTTCTTCTAACTTCCCACTGGAAAGACTAAGGTCGTGAAGAAAATACAGTGAAGAGGTGCTTTATGCAGAAAAATGTAACAAACGAGCAAGTATGAAATCGAAGCTTGATTTCCGTAACTCCGTAAATGTGTGAGTAAATAAGCACTTATAATATAATATCGTAATAAAGTAGTGGTAACATGCACTAACTGCGCAAGTGGAGATGGACTACAAACAAAACAAAGTTTTAAAAATATTTCACAGCATTTGCATTAGCAACGACCTGTATGCGTATGTCTCATATTTGGCAGTACCAGCAATATAATGTAGATCTTTAAAGGAATATGACGCCGCACCATGAAGTAGTAAGTGTAGAAAGAAAGCCATGTATGTTTGAGCGTCATATACACAGTTAATTGGGGATGACAGAACGAGAATTAATGTTGTAATCTATCTACACGGTTAATTGGAGATGTTAGAACCACAGCTTACTTGCTGAACGGTGGTCTACCTGCACGGTTGAATAAAGAGATTAGCAAAAGTTCCTAATTTGAAATAAAAATGTAATCTCTGCTTTGTATTATTAAAACCTATGCTACTGGCCGTTTCTCCTTGAAATTAGATTATGATTTCCAATTCATTTCTTTACTGAATGAAGGTTGGTCATTTTTGTGTTGAAACATGGCTCTTTACTTTGGCATTACAATATCACACCAATAATTAACCAAACTCTTTAGGGAAAGGCGCGGCATTGCTATTTTGGGCATATGTAAAAGTGCGTTACGCAACGGTAGAAATCGCTGATCCGTGGTCACGTAGATACCAAGAACTGCAATTAACAGCAGCCAATTTATTTAATTACATTTGAGCTCTTTTGCTATTCAACACATTCAATTGAATCAAAACCGTGTTAGCCACATGCATTAAAACTGTACACCATCTTAAGTTGCATGCAAAAGCGCTACGTGCATAACGTTGAAAAAACTGTTGAAAGAATAGAAAGACGGCGCAAATGACGGTTTCTGACTTAACAAGGGCTTCGCACGCTTTGTTTCTGCCTTTTGGGAGGTCAAGCACGGTTGAGCGGGATGACTTAACTACAGTAGAAAGGTAGTTCGCTATCGTTCTACTTGAAAAACTTCTGGACTCTTCCATGCAAGAACACGTTTATTCAACCGTGCTGGTTGACCGCCGTTCTGTAAGTGAGCTGTGGTTCTAACATCTCCAATTACCCGTGTAGATAGATTATAACATTAATTCTCGTTCTGTCATCCCCAATCAACTGTGTACACGAGTCTCAAATCTACATGACTTTTTTTCAACTAAGCAAAGGAGTTTCAAAAGTGGGGTTGAAACGGAATTCATGATGTTTTCTATGATCAAAGTTTTCATAGATACAATGAAGTGAAGATTGTTCAAAGTATTACTAACGAAGTTTTTGATTGAAAGTTAAGGCATGCCGGATGTCTGGCATTTTTGCGGCAAGCAAAGGTATCGCTGGATTTATCTCGTTGACAATTTTTTCTGATAAATTGCCAAGCCAACAAAAATATCCAACATTTTCAGAATCGAAATGTAACTTGAACAACATAGGCATTTCACAAACTTTAATGGAACAATAAAAGAAAGATGATACGTCAAAAACTGTAAACAATTTTCAGTGATTACAACTGAACGTGTAGCTAAGAGTCGTGTAGTACACGTTTCATTTGCGAACCTTCCTCATAAATGCTTAGATGCGAAAAGATCAGCACATCTAAAAACGCCAAAATCTTTAAAATACATATTTTGTTTAAAATATCGACACACGATTCGTCTCATGCGCAAAACATATATTTTGAAATTTTGAAGATATTTCAATATTATTTTGGCCGTTTTCGTTGTGTATTAACTTGTAACTTTTATGATGACTAAATGATACATACTTATCCATTAAAAACTTTTGCAAACATGATGACATATGATCAATCTCATTTTCTGCTGAGATACACAAGAATGTTGGTAGAGGAATCATTTTTAGTATATAGCGAAGTTTAATTCTTAACATGTATATTTTCAGCAGTAAGAAACTACAATTGAATCTCCAACTTTTTTGTTTGAGATACAAACTGGACAAGGGATACTCAAGATGAACAGGATTTACTCCCTCACATTTTTGCGTGGACTGATTTCATCGATCTTACCTATCGTTGTCTTAAGCTTTGTAAAAGAATCTTCCGGTAAGTTTTCGTAAGAAAATACTGCAAACACAATTTAAGTGTAAGAAAGCAAGTTGGCAACTAACCCATATATTTCGATTACTACCACAAATAATATCGATTACTACCACAAATAACTCTTCCTTATATATTTATTGCTGGCGAATCTAAGCAAGGAGCTTGTGCACCATTAAATGTTTTCAAAACTTGCATCACAAAACGCCTCACTTTTTAATACAAAATGTTGTTAGCTAAAAAATTGAGAAATGCACAACAATTTAAAGCAGAAAGCATCGTTTTCCACATATGTACGTATTTGTGAAAATGAGTAAAATCTGTGCACTATAGTTTACCAAGAGAAAAACTCTTCAAAAGGTATTCAAATTTGTAAAATCTAACTGACGGCAAAATAATTTTGTGGAAACTAATGTATTTGGTCTCAAACTATGTGATTTTGACAGTACGCTTTCAGCACAAACAAGCTTCATAAAGCCAACTAAAACCTAGTAAACAACTTATGTGCGTAGTTTGCACATATCCACATCCCAGCAAGAAGTCCCCGTAGGCGAAGCAGTCGGATTATTCAACAAGTTTATTAACATGAAATCGATTTCACATAACTCGCGCATTCCAAAGTCTCTAAAACTTCGCTATTGCTTGACGCTAGACGTTCCGGAATTGGCGTGAGTTTTGATTTTCAGTGTTGATAAGACCACCTTTGATTGTAGTTTTGCTTGCTTTCCTGATGTCTTGCTTCAGTCATTCATCATCTTACGCTTGCTTTCCTGATGTCTTGCTTTAGCCGTTCATCGCCTTTGCTTTGCAGTTTTTGGGACTGACTGAGTATGCGTAAATTACTTAAATCGATTTCCTATTGAAAACATTGCTGACTGATTCTGCTGTGTCGTCGTTGTGGAAACTTAGTGAATGCTTTGACATGTCTTTTTTGACTCGATGGCTACCGTAGTCAACTTTACATGTAGCGCAAAGTACCTTCGTGAACCACCTAATACAGTCTGCAAAGGTATTAGTGTGTTCTCAGCAAAACTGGGAAAATCTGTGCTTCGAAACCTGTAAGTTTATTTTCAATGAATCATTTGAGCTTCACCGTAACACCTTGGATAAGGTACAGATTCTATTATTGATCAAAAAACGGTCGTTCGTGCAATTTGGGGTAGCTTGAAGAGGAATCGAAATATCTGATGGTTTTCGGCAACCGCTAGTAGTTCTGCTGGCTCCACACCGAAATAGAAACAAATTGGTTTGAAGATTGTTATGAGTAAGTTGCATGTTATACGTGGTTAAAAAACATTGCCCTGAGGAAGCCCACTTCAATAGGTGGGCGAAACGTCGGCTAATCATAAAATAATCGCCAGAAGAGCTAATATATCTGCTTGGTTTGAAGATGTTATCACGCGACTTGTTCCTTGGTCAACATCTGGGTTGTTTTTCCTGTGGTTGTAGTATGAACGCGCCGCACCAATCTTTATTGGGGCATTCTGGTCACGTGGCCGAATCATCAAAAACTGGGATCTCTCCATTCGGAGAAGTGTCTCAACCTTCAGCACGTTGCGATTTCGCAGCTGTGAACTGTGTCGCAAAAGGTCACGCTTCATTTACATGTGTGTGGATATCAAATGAATTTATGTCTCAAAAACAAAATGGGAAAAATTTCAATATTTTTTAAGGTGGAGGAGACAAATTGCAAGTGACAAGTGTTTGAATCATCTGCTCATTTTGCAAGTATAAATATTTGACAAATGTGGTGTCGGATCTTTTAAATGAAATTTGTGAGAAAAATTAAATATCAAGAAGAAACTAGATTTTGTGGAAAACTCCAGCTGTTGCACTTCATCAGTGAATTTGAGACATCCGGGAGTAATTTTCACACACTAAACTCGAAGTCGCTGAATTTTGCTTAAAATTTCTTCTCTGAAAACTGCCTGCATATCGGAAACTCATTAGTCCTACGATCATATCTGACTGTAGGTCAGGGCTACTTTCACAGCTCAAATACAGTTAAAGGAACAGATGAAAAATGAAATTTTGATGAAAAGTTGAACCAAGCAAAACATATTCTGTTTATATGTGTATCTTAAACCAAGCTTTTCTTGAGAAAACAATCTGTCATGAAAATGTTTTCGTAGACCTTGAAATGACTCTTTACCAGGAGTATTGTGGGGCGGGAACGCGTGGGAACGGCGTTCCCACACCTTTTTGAAGTTTTGCTTTAAAACGTGTTTGAAGCTGTTTTAAAATGGCTATTTTTGTGTGCGTTCCCACACCTTTTATGTTAGCACTACAACCCTGCTCTTCACATGAAAATTTTATTTTGTTTGCCCGAATCCAAAATTAATTTATTTTCAAAGTTTTTTACAAGTTATAGTAGTTTGTTAGGCTAACGCAACTACTTTTATTCAGCGCTAATCTGTGGCGAAACACAATGTCAGCCAAGCGACGACTATTGCTGCCTTCGATCTGACTTTATTGCTGCATCTTCAAGATGTTGCTCGTCTCAAGAAAACTATCGGTTCGTATAGAAAATCTAATATCAACTTTGGTCAGTTATGCGTAAATCTATGCGAGAGCGGCTCCTTTACGATAGTGGTTCTTAACCTGTCTTCGATCAAGACCCAGTGTTTTTGTGAGTCAGTCTCAAGGTTTAGTGGCGGTCTGATGCATACACCTAGGTTTTAAGGAAATCATGTTTCATTTTTCCACTTGTGAACGGTTCGGAGAATCTTTTCGGAAACGTGAAAGTTGCAGACCCTCCAACAAGGTTGAGAACCACTGCTTCATGATGACAATATTGAACTACGTTTTATGACCTGAGGGATCAATGTCTTCCTGGCACCACCAAATTATATGTTGAATGTAATATTCAATAGACTACTTTCTGGTTCTGAAGTGCTCAAAGTTTTCTTTGTACGTCTCCCTCACAAATCCCACACACTTTCAAATCCTCCCTACTGCAAATCACATGAAACAATAAGCGCTGAGGTGAGCAGTATAAAAAGAAAAAAAATCAAACTTTATAGCAAATTAACATCTTCATCAAATAAATCAACCACATGAAATTTCCAAACAGTTTCAATCAACGTCAGGGGCGTGCAGAAGTCTGCTGATTCACCGGGCAACTGCTTGATTGTATGCTCCCTACCAAATTCTAGTATTGAGGAAGATGAGAAATACGGGCATTTGAAATACGTAAAACACTTTTGACAAAAAATCAAGCTTCAGAAACATAAAGTTTAGATTGTAGTTTAGATCGCAAAGATTTTTTAGCTTGAGATCTCGGGTTTTCTGTTGATGTTTACATAATCAGAGGGTGCTTATGCATATTTGTTTACATTTGTATGATGACGTCATCCCCTGGGAGTCGAACAATTGAGCCGATTTTGTGATTCGTAGTTTTTTTGGATTCTAGGCTAGAATACGAGTCTTTAGAGGGTTTGATGGACTTTCTAGCATTTCTGGTTCAAAAGTTATGGCAAAATAAGCAGAAATTAATTAGGAAAATCCCCGGAAATTGCTCAGCATATTCCCCGGGGAATTGGGGTGTTTTGGCCATAACTTGGGCACCAGAAACGCCAGGAAGTTGATCTAGGGCTCTACAGCTTCATATTCCAACCTAGAAGACAACCAAATTTTGAGCCACAGTTTTGCTCATTGTCTGGGTGATGACGTCATAAAAGAATAACCAAAAACGCAAAACCTACCCTCATTCTAACGACACCCACCGAAAACCCCAAACCCAAACCTCAAAAGTTTTTTTTTCAGCGCAAACTAGAAGACTTCACGAGTCTTTCGAGGGTTCGAATAGCTCTCTATCATGTTTTCGCGGCGAGTTATCGCTATCCGCGCAAGCCGCCAGTGGAAGACTCGTACTTTTTCTGCAATTTTCTGATTTTGGGGTAAAATATTTTTTTGGGCCATAACGTTGGTTCCAGACATGCTAGAAGGTCAATCAAGGGCTCTATAGACGCGGATGATCACCTAGTTTCCAACAAAATTTTGAGTCTAAAAATGGCTCATTGGATTGGCTTCCAGGGCCAGTCAAAGTTGGTCAAATATTCAAAAGCACCCCCACTTTGTGACCTCCTCCCAGGAGAACTCCACACCTGAATCAAATAATGTTTTCTTTTAATCGAAACTAAAAGACTTGCCCCATCCGTAGAGGATTTGAATAGCTCTCTAGCTATTGCGGCTGGCGAGTTATGGGCAAAAAGTGCCGGCCACTACAGTGGCCGTCGCGGGCATTAAAGGATTGTGTTAGTCTTTAATAATTTCTTTCATTGTGTCAACTTGAGGCATAAATGTATAAGAAAATTTTTCTGCAGTAATGAGCATGCATTGAAGAAGTAGATATTGTATTTATGCATGATCATGAGTACCAGATAGGCTATCCAAAAATTGAAGATAGTCATTGCGAGGCACAACAGGAGATAGAGTCATCCATTTTTCTGATATGAATAGCATCTGGTATTGTAGAGCCATGCAGTTTGATACTTTGCTGCCTGTTACATTTTTCTGAAAACTAAAAAATTGCTAAGGATATTCGTTAGCAAATACAGATAATGGAGTAAAACTTTTTATTCTGCTAGAACAGTGGTTTTCAACCTTTTTTACACAACGACCAATTGTAGCAACCCACTATCCCAACGAAACCCATCAGAAACTCGAACAAAGTAAATGTAATACAGCTGTGTACATAACAAATCTAACCGTGGCCACTCCAAAAATGGTTCACTGCCCATCTGGGGATCGCGATCCCCACACTGGAAACCACTGTACTAAAACATATGATTCAGTTACGCACTTACATTTATTTAACTTTGCCAAATGAGTTCTCCTATCGGAAAATATTTGCACTGACTTTTGCATGGCACTTTTTGGCGAGAAAAACAGTCAAGTACATTTAGGAACATATGCTGTCGCTTTGGTCAAAAATCTAATTTTGAAACTGATTGTGGCGCCGCAAGTGTTAAAAACCTCCAACGATGTTTCTTTGTCACAAATTAACAATACTATTTTGATCTTTTTAACAATTGAAAACGAAGAATCTATTGCCAAAACGTCGCGCATGATGTAGCTCAATGGAACATTTCGCATTGCTACTAAAATGAAAACAAGCAGACAGGACAACATCGTAACACAAAGCGTTCGCTCTCCAAATTCAGACCTGGCGTCGCCTGTTCGCTCACTTTGCTTTTATGAAAATACCACCCAGTGGCGTAGCCAGCCTAAAATTTTTGCGGGGCTAAATATTTTGACATTAAGCGAGCAACAGTATTTTGTTAGGAACACCGCCGCTCAAAGCACAAAACAACAAGATATGCAAGGAATTTAGGGAGGGACCATGGCATCCTTGCCCCCGGCTGCGCCTATGTTACCAGGCACTAGTTTTTGCTTTGGAAAATTAGGAATATTACTAGGTACCTAGGTACTATGCTGGAAGTTTGTCTAAAAATAATCAGCTCATTGCACGGCAGGAGGAAAATAGGAAAGCCGGGAGGCACGAAAGCTGAAATGGTTATGACGACGTTGGATGCAGGGGCGTCATGCTGAGTTAATCTTGAGCGAGCCCGCGGCCTATCTGCCTATGGACATGACCAGTACCCAAATCCATTTTGATGCATGAAATTTCGTAACTTCAACAGACACGTCATTGCTATGATGTCTCATAAACAAGCAAAAATGAAAAAAAATTGCACAGCAGGAGCAAAGCTACAGGAAATACTCCCGATGGAATTATGATCATTAGAATGAATTGTTGACAATGGAATAAATTGTTTAATATTTGCGTAACTTTATGCAAAGCATTTTTGATGAAATCAATCATGTCAAGCATTCTTTATGTAGTTCACAGAAAGTTCAATATTTAAAATGACATAAAATTTCAAAGGACGGTTTCAGGACGTTTTCAAATGTTATCAACATGAACTGCATCATTTTGGCCATTTTGACCCATGTTGTGCATTCCAGGGATTTATAACAGCGTATTCGGCAGGACATCACAAGTCACAGTCTTTCTCGCAACCAAAAGAATAAGGAAATGAGAAAAAATTTTGTAACAATCGGTGTGAAGTTACACATTTGCACTTAGATTTAAGGATCTAATTTTCATTTTGAACGTTTTTCTATTCGTTAGTGCAACCACATTTTTAAATAACATAGAAATATCTTTTGGAATTTTTTTAATTGGTTAAACGAAGGACTGTGAAAGTATTTTTAGTTTCAGAGAATCTTTGAAAATTGCAGAAAAGATTCTGAAATAGTGAATATAGGTGGACGTGAGGTTTTTACTCAGGCATTCCAGATGCAATTCATGTCAGGAGATGCTGAAAATCAAGTCTGTTCATGGGAAAATGTGACTGTCTTAATTTCACGTCCAATGTCCCGCCCCATGGGAATTCCAATGAACAAGTCTGCTGAAAAATCATATTACTCGTCACAGACACCCAACGACCAAATTCCAACGTGAAGCTACGAGGAAGAGTTGCTTTTGTCTAAATGAACATCGATGTAGCATCCGTGTGAACGTCTCCACAGGTGCTGATTTAATATAGGCCAGGCAAATCGACACAAATCAGATTTTCATTCAGGTGCACTCAGTCCACTCAAAAAATTTTCCCACTTTGGCAGGTAATGAAATGTCTGTTCTAAAATAATTTTATTTGTCTCTGCGATTCTTGATAAATTATTATCACCTTGTTATCACATTCAGAAAAAAATCAGCTGCATATTGGAGCTGATGCATCATGCAGAGTTTTTTTTTTAATTAACTGCGATAATAACGTTATTGGCTGACAGCCAAACTGTTTTGGAAAAAAATTGTACTTTCAGCCAAAACTGAAGTGAAGTCCCCGAATCAATTATTGCAGTTATGGAAGGATTTGATGAAAGTATAAAATATTCTTTCGCGTGGCTTTGCAGGACGTTACCGTGCTAACACCGAATAACTGTGCGTGCAGGTCCTACGAAGGAGCAATAACCGGCTTGGTGGTGGCGTTTATCATCTTAATCATTTTTGCATTGTGCAATTTATGGAAAAAGTGCATTTCAAGAAGAGGTAACTTTATGAAATCTAACGCTCGTAGTGTTTTTCTGGACTAACCACGCGAGGCAGGATTTTCAAATCAGGCTTAACCTGATGCCTATGACAGATACAAGAGAATTCTAAATTGCTGCCCAGCAAGAAATGAACCAAGCTATTCAGGCAATTGATAAATTATGATATACTTGGCTGTTCCCAGACAAAAGACTGCACGAGTAAAATCGCTGCATCGGGTTCTCACTAAAAATCCGAAAGTACAATATCTATAGAAATCTGTCAACGATGAGGTGCTGCAGCGCCGTTAGACCATTATGATCACTATGGCGGTTGCTGAGCGTTATTGAATAAAAGTGACCTTGCTACATTTTCCCTAATTAACGTCGGAACTGAAACAAGTTGAACACAAAACAGAATTGCATCAAGAAAATCATGGCTGGCAACCATATACCTCAACACTGCCATTTAATTCAGCTCTAAAAAATCATAGCGCTTGCTTGAAACTAATAATTATTTGTTTCTTCTGTTGTTTGTGGAAATAAAGTTTGTCAGGTGATTTCTTGTGCTTCATCTCTTTCAGCACCTTTTCGTGGTGCAGAGCACGCGTATCGAGGTATCGAAAATATTTTTCCAGGGAGGTCAATAAGGGAATTTTCAGGTGGTGGCCAAAAACATTTTTCCAACGGGGGCCGCCAACAGTGGTGAATTTCATTTTACCAACTCGAAACTAAGTGAAAAACATTTTCTTACTGAAAGGTTAATAAGAAAATATCAAATATTAAAATCCAGAGACCAAGGCCGCCTCTGCAACCTTCCGACGTCCATGGTGCAGAGTACCTTTAACAATCATTCTTATCTTTCAAAACTTCTTTAATTTTGTGCGTTTTCGTTATCGAAAAGAGCGCAACTACTTTTTATCAGCCCAGCATCCGCAAATATGATTTGCCTTTAACAAGGGCAGGTCTGAGGCACATACTTAGACTAAGTATCTATCTAAATACTACGACTAGTGGCCTGCAGAGGTCTGGTGATGCCCGGGGCGACCGCTTGATTAGATGCCCCCCTGCCAAATTCTAGTATTGAGCAGAGGAGTTTGGTGGTCATTGTTACTGGATATACACTGTTTGTGACGTCACAACATAACGACATATTCACATTTACAAACCAACCTTTTGGCGAAGTTTGTTGACACAACATGCATATACAGGGACGCCGGAGCAGCGGTAGGGCAGGGGGAGCAGTGAAAGAGTGGGGGCAATGGGAACTTATAAAAAACAAAAAAATCGTTACCAATTATGTTTGTTTCTGTTCATCAACAATGTTGACCTCAAAAATGTTAACAGAAATTATAGACAATCATTCTGAATTTTCTGTGCGTCCGAATAGCTGCAATAAATTTGTTTAAAGTCGATATTGATAAACCATGAATTTCCCATGATACTGTTATGAAAAGGCACCTCCGCCCCCGTTGCCCCCTTTTTGAAAGGGCAGAGGGGAAATGCCCCCGTCATGCCTCCATTCTCTCGCGTCCCTGTGCATATTTTTCTACACACACTCTCTTTGCTCGTTGTTGTAGGCTGCAATGTGTGACTGCAATAACATAAATTGTCAGCGGTCTCCTAAGACACAGCAGTTCATGACTGCAAAAATATCCCGCAACGCGTTAAAACAGGGGAGTAGAATACACGCAGTGCTACGTCAGCCCGATTCACAACTGCAAAAATACAAAACTGCGCGAATGTCTTGTGGAATAGCAGTCGATCAGAAGGTATGCGGCCGGGATGTCAGACACCCAGGGTTGACAGTTTGAAACTTGCAAACTGCACAAGAATTGAGAATGCGCATAAAGTACGCAGGAAAATTTTCGTTTCTTGTTATGTGGCTGTTAAATGTAAAATTACTGAAGGGAAAGAACAGATACGGGCTTGTGTGAGCCGATATGATCCATCCGCCTGAGCTGCCAGTTAATGACGAAGCTCGAAATGAAGCACTTATTGCAAGCACAGGTGTGCAATTGTATTAGCACAAAAACGAAACGGGAAACTTTGTGATGATGCATTATAAAATCAGATAAATCATGCGCGTTGAAATAGAAATTTTGAAATTTGGCTCAGAAAATCAATTAATCGTCCATAATTGTCTTCAAGGTTGATGTAATTGGACCCAACCAAAAAAACACCTGTTTTTTTATTTTCTTTAAAACCAACTTAAAAAAAAACAACTAAACCTACCAAAAATCCCACTCTTCTTTTCCTTTGAAAAATGTGCTATAAAGTAAAAAGTAAAATGAGCAGCACACTTGTACAGTTAACTGTAATGTTTCTTAATGAAACAAAACGAACAGCATCGAAATTGGAATGACTTGCAAAAAGAGAAGACATTCGAACAGTTTGAGTAAATTCTACTGGTCATCTTCTTCAGCTCTGTAAAATCGGTATATTTTAATCAATTTTTCTGCCTTCTCTGCATCCAAAAGCTTGTTTTTGTGACAGTGGCTTTTTTCTCTTTGCTGTGCTTGCCTTCCAAGCCTTACCATTTTGGAGTGAATTGACCACCAACACTTTGCGAAAACAAAGATGAGGTGCATTTCTTTACCCTCAAATTCGAATGCCATAATAAGTATAACAAGTTATTATTGTGTAATTCTGAAAATGGTATTATTATATAATGCAAGAAAACAATTCAGAATGGGGTTTCCGCATTGTTTTTTTTAAGATTAAAAACCTGTTNCTTAAAAAAAAAAACGGATATAAAAAACAAAATACCCAGGTAGGTTAGTTCTTTTTTTNAAAAAAACGGGTTTTTCGCAACCTTAATTACCTTTCAATCCTTTTTTGTAATCTTCCCTTGATCGCGCGATCTGGAACAAGTCACATCACTATCAGTTTGATTATAGGTCCCTAGTATTGAAGAAGTTGAGAATTACTGACATTCTATTACGTAAAAGGTGTTGACAACAAACCAAGTTTCGAAAAATTAAATCCATGTAGCATGTGTTAGTAGCCTTACAATAGGAAAATCATCAAGTTACAGCATTTAAATTTTTGCAATTTCACTCTTTGGATGCCCCCCCTGCCTTGGATGCCCGGGGCCGGCGCCCGTTCGCCCCCCCCCTCTGCACGCCACTGACTACGATCCCTTCTCTTCTCACAGAACGCTCGCGTATGACATCTAACGACTATTCCTGGGATGTACCTCCCGACTACGACTCACTGAAACATACGTTTGACAAAGAACTGCCCACGTATCACACCTTGTATGAAACATCTGCTGCGTCAAAGAAATCCAGTCAAAATGTGGACACGCAGTCACATCCTGAAAAACCACCTCCAGATTATGAATGCAGTTGCAGACCAAGCACTTCCAGGATGGCATGCTCTCAAATATCGGTTCCTAAGGACGTCCTTATGGCAGTGACCTTCATTGTCGAAACCGGAAAAGAAAAGTCCACTCAGAAATAACAACAAATTGAGTTTTTTAATTGGGCGTCAGCTTATTTTCCGTGTTTTTCATATTTCTTTGGCAGGTTGTTAAAAGTGAATGAAAACTGTTATCATGTGAACGTCTCCTCCCTATAAAAGTTCTTCATTGCTGCTTGTTTTGCGTATTTTTATCCTACAAACCGATAATTCTTGCGTGCGTTTTGTGGTTCGTTTATGTTATCACGGTTTACATTATTGCTTCCATTTCATAGATTATTTTCATCTTTCACTCTTCACTTGCAATTCAATTCTAACGGTTGCCGTTGCGTTTAAGAATTGTACCTTGTCATCAACAACTTATCTGGCATGCAATCGTTTTTTGAGTTTTCAATTTTCCCGAAATTGTAAGTCTTTCTTGATCAGAATGTTCAGGTGCAATGTTTACATTTTCTGCGCTATTATCTGTGCNGTTTTACTTTTGCGTTTTGTGTGATGCATTTCATTCTCGAAAGTACNCAAACACACTATTCATATTGTTTGAACGACAGCGCTTTATGATAAAGATGTAGAGTAGTTTCTCAGAATAAAGATGTAGAGTGATTGCTCTTGTTTCATGATGTGATGTGACGCACTTGGAACTTCAAATCGAAGTACTTGGAACTTCAAATCAGTATGAACAAGAAAAAGAAACATCGAGTTCTGAGATGTTGAAATATGTCGTTGGTAACGCATCAGCGCGACATGCATCTTCAAACTGCACATTACGATAAATCATCTCTGCTGTATTTGTGAAAATCTTTTAGTATTTAAGCTTTGCTTTCAATCACTTGGTGATTCTGAAAAAAACTTGTGAAATCGCTCCAAGATGACTAATTTGTGTTTTTGGACATTTGACACGGAATATAGATTCCATTGTAACTTAAAATTGCGATTTGATCTGACTTGGGTTTGAGTTTAACGGCCCAAGATATTTAAACCATTTTTGTTATAACCAACGAGTAAACGTTATGGTGGATTAAGTAAAACTTTAGGCTGTCCAATTAAATGCCCATCAACAGTTTTTCACTCTTTTCTGACATTTTAGATGGATAATACACGTTTGAGTCAACGGCGTGATGAGGTTTCGTATGAGAATGTTGACAGAGGCACGAATTTTGTTGGATTATCTACACAGTTATGCGGCGATTTGCTGATCTCCATTAGTTTCTTGATGCGTTCGAATCAGCATTTCGAACGAAACCTTTCACGAATTGAATGCTTGACATTGATATTGTTTATGTATTTTGTTTTGTGTAGATAGGTGATCATTAGTTGATTGAAACAAAGACAAGTTTGTCCATGCTGCAATACTTTCATGAAAATTTTATTAAGGAGCAGCATGTGGAGTTGAGTTTATTTGGCGATAATTGGGAATGTAAAACACGAAAAAGAAAATCATTGCAAAAGCGCCAGGGTACCGAAAAAAATTGAAGGTTATGTAGGTCCCGCCGAGTTCGCTTAAACTACTGAACTCAGGGACCGAGTTTGATAAAAAAGTTTGGGGGGACAACCCTTATTGTTTGCGTTTGGATGACGTCACCATGTTCACTAAACAGTAGTACGACCTTTTTGTAAAATTTTCAAAATGGGGGCACATTATGGAATTATATACAAGTATACAATGGTGCTATATCTAGCATTTGGCCCTATATTTAATATGAAAACACATTAATTCTGAGAGTTGGGCTCAAATAGACACAATTATGCTCAACAATTGTGGTAAGTAATCCAAATTTGGTCAGTTCCGATGAATAAAATGTACCGCTACTAACAATTACCACATAGATCAGATCAAAAACCTTTTGATAATACTAGCAGTGCAATCAGGCGTGTAGCCAGAATTTTATTAGGGCTGGAGAAAACATCAACCAACCGAGTTTCAACATTTGGATATTTTTAATGCTCCTTGTTTTTAAAAGCATCATCCACGAAACGTGCATGTTTCTGGCGTTTCTCCTGAACATATATGTTCATATTTAATCCGACAAATAAAAAGTCTGATTTCATTGAATTGACAAGTTTTTTAAGTTTTGATAGTGAAGTTCCAAGCTTCTACTTTGGATCAATGCCATCATTTGCTCATAAACCTGTCTTGCATATGCGCTGCATAAGCGCCAGTAAACTTCTCAATGCCCAGTATTGGCATTGCACTCGAGCAAGAAGTTATTGCGGCCGCCATTACGACTGCGTTTGTTATACTGTATTTACACGCTTATGATGTACACCGACACAGCACGTTCAACCGAAGCCGAGCAGCGGCTTCGCTCTGAGGCGTTGACTTCCGAAGTAGGCCTTCTACAAAACATTCGCGCACATAAGACGTGGGTCCTGTTGTCTATGGAAAAGAAATCCTTTCTCAGTAAAGAATCAAACGCTAAGATCTTACCGAGTATGTACATCGCCTACGAAGTAGGCATCATCAGCTCTTATTCCAATAGAATCCATACATAGAATGGATCTCGTTGTCATCTAATTTTTGAGCGATTAATTCACGTATGTAGTTGATAACCGTAAACGCTAGAGTCTTTCAACGCATTTGAAAAATATGTAGATTTTGATAATCCGTAAGATCTTTTGGCTATGTTCAACCTATTCAGTAAAACATTTGTAGTTACTTTAACATTACTTCGTTTATATTGTTTGATGAGACTGTGCTAAATTGAACTGACTTCATTGAAATATAAGATGGAATTAAACTGTAAACACAATCGTAACCCCGGTATTACAAGACGTATTGACCACGCTCAGCTGCATGTAAAGATAGCTTAGTACTGCACGTAATTAAATTTGTACAAATCACGGTCTTCTTGAAAATACAATAACTTATCTGCGGAATTTGAATCCCTAATGAGAAAAAATTCAAAATTAGTTGCATTTTAATCACATGTGCTTTGCTAACAAGAGAGATTGCAAGTTCGTGGATGGATATTAGGGAAGGATAACGAGGCAGTCGCCTCGGGCCCCTCTTTTTCAGAGATACCGTGCCCCCCCCCCCCC
>JGI24159J19872_10000503_pt1 | contig 35219 bp, 24 predicted proteins | sample Ectturendosymbi4_FD_19872 | JGI IMG/M metagenome (IMG submission 19872) | reverse complement strand
GAAATTTTTTTTCGCTCTCGCCCACACCCGCAAAATTTTAACCCGATCCCGCACCCGCAGGAGTTTGAGAAATCTTGCCCGCTCCCACAGACCCCCAACGCACACCCGCCCACCCCGCACTGTTTCCGCCCCAAACCTGCGCCTGTGACTGTGTGTCCGAAAACCGCAAAAATTCATGCAATACATTGCATCGCTAGTGGCAACTTGTTCAGTGGTTCGTTTGAAAGTCAACTGATTAACTCTTAACAAACACTGTAGAGTAAAAATGTGAAACCTTTCAGTCAACCTTCAGCGTTTCTTTCTAGGCTTCAAGAGCACTGTTAGAAAAGAGTATGTCGTTTACTGACGAGCTCTTCAAATTTGCTATTCTGCTATTCTGTTCATGGCATGCCTAACCTTACTATCCGCTCGCTCTCTAGCAGCGCGAGTTGCCATCACGCTGAACTCATTTCGTACGAGGGACACTGAGAGCTGGAAACTCCAATCTGTGGTCGCGCCACCACTGGAGAATGTCGTTACACCATTGTACCACAAGCTCTCCGTAGCGTTGCGTTAATTGCTCATGTTACTTTCACATGCAATGGGTTCAACATTCAGTTAATCGCACAAAGAATTTCTTTTCCCGCATCAAGTTCAACCTGCGCCCGCTCCGAACCCGTGCGCATAGCTCTGCGGGTTCCCGCACCCGTCCCGCAAATGCAGGTACCCGCAACCCGAGAGGGTTGACCTTCCCCCTTGCAGGACTGACCCTAGTGCGTGACTGTGCATGTGCTGGCAGGTCTTTGCGTATGTGTGTTCAGCAGACAATACTCGTCTAGAGGAGTATGGTCAACATTTTCCAAATTAAACTGAGCCAGTTTTATTCTTTTCATTTTAAATTCGTTCGTCTTCACAAAACGGAAAGATGACGCGTGTACTGCGTAAACCTTAGACGTCATCACTACGTTTTGGCTGAGAGAGAGGGACCTCACGTCAATACCTTGCGGAAGTCTTTTTGGCACTTTTAGTCCCCGAGATTTTTTTTTTAATTTTCATTGTTTTTCGGTAAATTTGCAAAATTTCTCTGTCGACTTAAATTGTGTTTCAGCCACTCCCCAAACTTTCTCACCTGGCTTCGGTTCTGTAAAAGCGATTATCCTTTTCGCCGCAATGCGTCTCTGTATTACCGTTTGTTAAAATTTTATGACCTTTGCAACAAATGCTTTCATAACTTTAACACAAGATCTCCAAAGTGTTTTGTCAGAGGGCCACATAGCCATTAAGCAGCAGTTCGAGGGCCACACATCTCACGTATTGTGATTATTTCGGGATATGTCACATTCTCACAAACCAACAAATTTTTCCTAAAATATTATTTTTCCATTATTGACAAAATGTCGTAATGTGATGTGATATATTATTTCACATCACATTTACGACAATATTGACAAAATGTCGTAAATGTGATGTGATACACGTAATGTGATTATTTCGGGATATGTCACATTCTCACAAACCAACAAATATTTCCTAAAATATTGTTTTTCCACTATTGACAAAATGTCTTTGCGGCGGGTAGAAATGGCTTCGCGCACCGTTGTTTGGAACCCCCTGCTTTAACAATACGTGTGATGATATTCATGACTCTATTGGCACTTTTTTTTGTTTATTGGCACTTTTTTCGCAATGCAATTATTTTTTCCTCCAGGCAAGACGTTCGGTCTACCTCCGATGTGCCTAGCCCCGATGCCCATGGCAACAAAGTTACCAACAACAACCGCTTTTTTCCGGGCTTTGGCCGATCCGTTCCTAACCTGACGGACAACAGCAGCAACAACTCGACGCCACAGACTCCGGTGAGTAGCGTTGAAACGAGAAGCGATTCGGGGTCAAAGATTTTGCAGAAAAATTGCAGTTAATTTGCTGTGTTCGCTTATAGCCTCTTGAAGGGAGTTTGGACTTTTCGCACACTTAAAATTAAATGGTTTATTCAAAACTGTCCATCGAAGGAATTTTTTTCTCAGCCAAGAATCAGACACTGCGATCTTACCAGACTATATATTTCACCTGCTTGGTAGGCATTATCCGCTCTTATCCAAACAGAATCTTTCGAAAATGTGTATGCGCGTGGCAAGTGGATAGATTAATACGTGAAATGGCGCAAATTTTTCTGTCATTTCCTATGCTAGAATTTCGTTATTAAGAAAACGGGCAGTGGTAATATTGTTTGCCAGCGCTGACTTTGAACTTCCGTTCTTTGAATAAAAAATTGCTCTTGTCGCGTTGTATTCTTAACTTTTGGGAGATTGAAAATATGTAGCACACATTATGACGTGCGAAGCGGGATTCCAGACAGGCAGGCAGCGCAGCAACATAAGGCTGCGGAACAGCGCTTTTAACGCAACCTTCCACGAAAACGACTTTGACCTTCCGCAGACGGCAGCAAAATAAATGCGAGTCGGATTTAGGTGAAAATGTCAGGTTGTTTTCGTTATGCAAAGCAGTACTTCGTAAATTAAAGTACCTTCGTTGCGCGTGACTGCAGAAAATAGGTCAGAACGTACTACTAATATTTCTGAGACGGACTTTCAAAATTTTGTCTACGACATTCAGAAAGCGTGTTTGAATACTGCGACTCCTGCCAAGTAGATTTTCGAGTGCTGCAGATAGCAGGTCAACAACTCTGCCTTGCCTTGAACTATTGAAAGGTTCTTACGCAGCATAGGTTAGGTGTAGCAAACGTGGGTCCAAGGGGGCCATTTCCCCCTAATTTCTAGGATATCTTGTTGTTTTGTGCGTTGAGAGGCAATGTCCTAAACAAAAGACTGTTGCTCGCTTAAAGTCCAAATATTGCTCCCCTCCGAATTTCGGCTGGCTACGCCCCTGTTACGTCGTGGTCACAACTTTATTGCGAACTTTCTGTCAATCAGACGACCTGTACATCAAAGCGCTGTTTCTTCGAGCAGCAGAGGTGTTGCGATAACCTTGGACTTGATCGATGGATTTTAAATTGGCTTTGACTGCGCAAATGCAATTGACCCGACGTCTTTTGACAGGAACTCGTTGGAACCCTCCTCAGTATTGTTTGCTCGTTAAACGCAGCGCTTGCTCGTAGCAAACACCTCCTATCTCGCAGTTGGTTGAATATCGCATGCGCAACTGGGCCGTCGGGGATAACAAAAGCGGGAGAGCACTTTTAACTAAAGATCTGAAAAGTAAGGGTCATCACTAGGGCAACCATTGTTTTGGCCCAAAAATGTAAAATTTGGCTTTATGATTTACAATTTTTGACCTATCAAATTTAAATGTTTTCACTTCAAATGCGGAATGCAAAGCATATTCATATACAGTGTTAGAAAACAAACCGATATGTTTGTTCTGTTGAAATGAAACCAAAAGTAGTTTATCTGCAAAATCTGGTATAGCATGTTTCAAAAATGTCTGGCTACTTTCAGTTTCATGAAACGAACCTCATTGATGCTTTGCACTGCGGCGATGTGCTTCCACCATAAACCTTTTGTCACTTTCCACTAAGCAGTCACAGAATTTGCAAAATAACTCACCCTTAGGTGTTGAAGTAAACTCAGAAGCACATGCAGTAGACTTCGAAATTTTGAAGAATTTGGTTCTTTAACCATAGGCACGATATTTTGATAAGTACATTAATAACTACAGCAGAGTCGCATCTGCAAATCTCATAAAGTTAAAACACTATATGTGCATAATGAATTTAGCATTTGCCAAAACAAGGACTGTAAGACCACGTTTTTTGCATTGCCATGCCTAGTCTACCTAATATTCAATCGTCAAGTAGTGGGGTAAACAACATTATTACAACAGAAGTCACAACAAACCCGTTAGTACTTCACAATTGCAACGAAACTTGCAAAAACAGATCAAAATCTGTTGCTGTAACTTTAATAAAATATCGACAACGTGAAAAACACTCTGCTGCAAGAAAATTTTGACCTAACGATAAAATTTGACCTCTTTTGACCGAATAACCTTGGAGTGGCTCATGGTATCAGCGTGAAATTTGGTTTGTGAACGTTCCATAAACTTTGAAAAGGCAGAAAATTTTTGACTTCATTAACTTGGGTGGCCCTAGTCATCACCCATTTGCATTCGGGGGGAACGTCACCCATTTTCATTTGGGGGGACAACAGTCAGGAGCTCAGTGCGCACATCCACTGGCGACGGACCTGGATTACGAGCGCAGCGGTTACGAGGAACTGCTGCGACGTCTATAAATTTAACGAATTAAGGTCGAGGCCGTTGCAGCACAAGGCGATCGGCGGGCGCAACAGCAAAAGCCTCCCGTTGGAAAAAAAGTTGTTGCAGAGTAGCTTTGCTGCTGCTGCTGCTGCTGCTGCTGCGCTCAGATGCCCTTGACCTTGCAACGTCTCGGTTTCTGTCCTGGTGCTTCCCCTCCGCAGTCGCCGGTAAAAGGCGAGGAAGTTTCGGTCTCTTTGTTCAAATGGCCGTGCGCGTCTGAATTATGCATGAAGCTTCAACGGCCGTGATTTCAATTTCGAGTCTTCCTCCCACTTAGAAGACAGAATTAGAGATCCCGGTTCTTGCCACCAGTTTTTTTTATCGACCCGGAGCCCAAGTTCACGCCGTGCGTCGTTCGCTGTCGATGGAGTTCACTGTAGGTCGGAGCACACCTGTCCAAGGTTGTCCGTTCATTTTAAGCGGGTTTGCTGCGTTCAAGACAAAGTACGTGTTAGGAACAACGTGCGCCGGATTTTCAACGCAGATGGAAAGGTAATCGCGCGACGATAGATGTTTACGCGAAAAGTCTTTTCTGAAAAAGAAATCAACATTAACTCTTTCAATTTTTCCGAAACAGACGCGAGGCAATTTTTGTTTGCAGGAAAAAAAATTTAGTCTGTAAAAAAGAAACCAAACATTTCTGTTCTATTTTGGTAAGAAACTTGATTTTAATCTTGTGAAACTAGTCTATTGATAACTTTGTTTATTGATAAACGAGCAGCTGAACTTATTGACGATTGTTTGTCTACAATTAATAAATTTGGAGGTTGCGGCGACAGGAAAAGATTTCTGGCAAAACATATCTAAACTGCAATGATTTATTTGGCAGAGGTAATTTTTTCAAAATTGCCGCCCGGATATTTGGCGTTCACGAGCCTTCCACGGACATATTCGATTGTTGCTCCGTCTTTTGATTCACAAACTTCCCAACGCTGTTCGTAACTCGAGACAAATGACAGTTACCCCCCCGCTCGTTTTCCACTTCTTGAAAGTAAACAAGCTTTTCCGTGACTGGGCCCAACGCGAGTGTGTTGTTTTGCGTTTAAAGCAGTTTGAGCAGCATCCTCAAGGTTCTCGTTGATTTACACTCTCCTGAGTTCGTTTAAGTCTTTGCTGAGGCGACTTCACGTCTTTCTTTATGAATAAAACACAAATAAAAAATAAAAGTGATTTATGGTTTAGCAGCGCAATTTTTCACGCCAATGCTGACTTCCCATTGCTGATATGCCACAGTAAAAAAACTCACATCCGAAAGTCTTGGCTGTTTCGACAAGAACTCGACCGATGTATCGGCATGCCGATATATATCGGCCGATATGATGATGTTGCCGATGTATCGTATCGGCATAATTCCGCAGATAGATATCGGCAATATTCGCTCGTAAAAGTGTTACGCTGTTGCTCTGCATAGAGTGTTCGGAAACCCAAGTTGCTACTTCGTCTCTGACCCTGACTGATTAACGCAAATGCTCTGTCCTGTTCCTAGCGCACAGAGACTTCATGCACAAAATAATTCAGACCGCGGTGCAACAGTCCTGACAAAAGGATCTATGACGTAACATTCGCTCACAGGTTTTGACCGGGTTAGCAGATGATTGTCTGCGAACAAACTAGGTTGCGTTTTGTTGTGTGAGTTGGTTGGCTGTTTTATCAAAGTCTGTCTAGGCTAGGCAGTCTTGCGTTCAGCGTGCATCAAGAAAGTGCCAACGTCACAGCGAGCAGTGACAAAGGTTTGCGCAGAATTAGATGTTGTGCGGTTTTTCATCGCAGTGCAGTGGTGGTTTTGATGCGTCGCGCATTGTTTTTTACTTACTCGTGACATCTGAGCGTAGGCACAGATGTCTACACAGCGTGTCGGCCTACTTATACCCAAGGCATGTTTGCCTCTTTGTGCATTTGTTGATTTAAAGTTAGACTACTGTGAGTCCTAGAAATTGCTGTGGACTGCAGTAGGCACGACGGATGAAACCATCCCGTTAGAATACATTTGACCTTGAGTCAAGCACAGTTGGTTGAAATGGTCACGTGACAAATACAATACGTAAAGAGACAAGGGTTTAGGTTTAGCCTACAGTTCACACAATGCAAACAAGAAGCTGCTAAAGTTTGCCAGCACCGAAACCATGACGTTACTTGTTTGTCAGACTGAGCCATCTACAGATGTCACAGATAACTGAGACAGTCATGCTGTCCAAACTTGTGGTGTGACCAATTCACCCAGTCATGTGAACTCGGCTGGTGGCAAAATAGCTTGTTCTTAACTTATCACAATCTGCTATTTCGTAATTGTAACTTGTGTAAATATTTTTTTTTATGTGGCCTGATGAAAAAATGCACTATAATGCCTTTCAGCTGTAGTTTGAGTAATGCAAAAATATCGGCATCGGTTATCGGCAGGCCCGTGCAAAATTTTTCGCCCCTCCTGGAAAGAATGTGTTGGACGTAGTTTGAAAAATTTGGTCCACTACCAGAAAACTCTTCGCCCCCATGGTGTCCCAAGCTGTTTGCGGTCCTGGTTATCGGTAAAGAAAAAAGAAAAACATCAGTATCTGTATCGGCCCAAAAAAAACCTTAGCGGTCGAGCTCTCGTTCCGACCATACTTCTTACCAGTGTTGCACTAATGTTTTTTTTAATAGAAACGCTTCCGCCAGAAGCACTTCATTAAAAAGAAGCTTGGTTTCAACAACGTCCTAGAATTGCAAAGCATTCGTAGCCGACCCGCTCCCCGACCGCCCCCTCTTTCACCTCTCACCTCTCGATCCCGTCTGGAACACTTGCAGAAATCCGGAAACAAGTGAGTGCTTGGTTGATTACGACAAATTCACCCACGTACCATCACCCCGTTGTAAGAGGTTTGCCTTCGTTCGTGAGCGAAAGTTGATTTCGTTTTTTTTATTATGATTGCCCCTTTCCCCAGCAGTCAAAAATTAAACTTGCACGGAAAAATTATTATTTTTTTTTTTTGGGGGGAAAAATGCGTCTTTTTAGCGGCAAGTAACTTTGTCCCATGAACGATTTTCAACTGCGTGGTTCCAGGCAAGTGACGAGATCGCGAACGACGCGCAACAACGATCACTGTGACGACGAGCGCGCTGTCATGCTGCATCGCGAGGCCAACGGCGACTGATCCGATCAAAACTGGATAATTTTGTCCCGGTAGTGGCCGGCGGCAACTTGGCAAGTGCAGTCGGGCAGGTTGTGGAACTCTGGCGCTAGCTTGCGGCTGAAGAACAGGATTCAGAGCAGGCGGAAGATGGCGTTAAAAGCGCAAGGGCGCAACGAACATTTGAAACGAGCCTTGCAGTAGCTGCTGCTAAGAAAGAGTTTCTGGAACATGGGCTTCTTTATCAAGCCCGACGTGTGAGGCGCCGTATCTTTCCTACTTCTCGATGAAAATAACGTTCTAGGAAAGGCCAATGAAATGCACTTGGGTTTAAAAAGGTATGGTGATCCTTTACTCGACATGCCCATGTCGTCAAACAAGCCTCGAAACTTTCACTGTGATTTCAATTTGTGTGTTTGCTGTGTCACATGTTTACTGTGTCACGTCACTCGCGTGTTTTGAATGTGTCGCCATGGGCGTCGGAAGCAATTTTTCCAGGGGGAGGTCAATCGTGGATTTTTCCAAGGATTTTCCGGGGGGGAGCAAAAGTGGTGAAATTTCGTTTTTTCCTCACTCAAAACTAATAAAAGAGCCTTTTCGCGCTGAAAATTTCGTAGGAAAATGTCCAATTTTAAAATCTAGGAGGGGCGAAACCCCCCACTTCCGACGCTCGTGTATGTCGCGACGCCCTGTCCGCCGTTGCCGCGAGCTTTACCTGCAGTGGACCATGAAAGCAACAAGCGCTGTATTGTTTCGCGCGACGCACCAGCGCGCCCGGCGGGGAGCGGAGCGCGATCCGTGTCGTCGGACTTGATTGTGACGCTATTCTGTAATTGGATCGGCGACTGTTGTTTTTATTTTCATAACCTCGATGCGATGCGTGGTTGACCTTGCGACGTGAGGTCAACGCGCGGCAAACGCCTGCAGCTGCGATTGATTTGCGTGTCGTTTGTGGGCGAGTGTTGGAAGATACATCGGATTAGCGGCGTTCGGGAAATGCTGGAAGGTTTAGTTGCACGCAACTGCTTGATATCAGTCGGTATTTGCGTGCAACGTGTTTGCACGGCTTATGTGGCCGCATAAGCTCGTTTTGCAACGCAGGTAGCTGCCAAAAACGTACCTACACCACGAACAAGCTTTGCTTATGGCCTGGTTGCTGATGTTGCACTCTTGTCCAGGGGTGTACCGAGGTTAGATGGCGCCCGGGGAAGAAGCAAATTTGGCGCCCCCATGTTCGAACCTCAGGTCTTTCGGAGCAAATGTGCTGTATTGAAGAAAGTACTTGTGACATTTTTGGGACTTTCAGGCGCTCGGGGAATTGTTCCGAGCTCCCTTTCCCCCCTCGGTACGCCCCTGCTCCTGTCACAGAAAACTTATTGCTGCAGTCGCTCGATCGGTGCGACGTCGAACGCGCGATGCACCACCAACGGGAAGTACGTTAAGAATAACAACTATATGAACGTGGCACGAACAAGCAATAAATATAGATTGTGCGCGACGTGTAATCTGTAGTGTTGCTTGCTGCCACAGTGTGAAGCTTTGCGCGCTTTTCGGCTCGGGGCCTCCGATCGCAGCAGTACCCTCCTCACACCCTTTCGAGGTGTGAAACTGTGGTGATGGTTTGAAACCTACATTGACAAGTCACCGCAGAACGGAGAAAAAAGTCTTAAAAAACTATCCAGCAAAGAAAAAAAAACTACCTAAAGTGAGCTTAAAACCTATTAGCTTGATAACTGTGTCAGAGTTTTCACAATTCCTTCTCAATGTCGCAACAAAACATTTCCCTCACGTGTTGTCCACCAAGTCCTTCTATGCGATCAGTCTGTAACTTCGACTCACCTAGCGTTTTTTACAACATTGCGTCTGTCCTCTTGCTGCAATTTACTAATCTACTGTGCAGGTAGCGAGCTACACTATTCTCCCTGCACATGCACATGCTTCGAAACGGCTCATATTGACTCGGCAGGTATACGTCCAGCGATTGTACTGTGTACTTAAGGCTGTTTGCAACGAAAAAAAATTGCAAAAATCTTTTAAACGCTCTGACACTTCGTGCCACTTTCCGTGTTGTTCCACGGCTGTTCTGTGCTGTGCTTTTGTCTTCGTTTTCGGCTGCACGCCATGGTCGTCGATTCACCTGTTCCGTCAACATCCTATTTTGACAGTTTGCGAATCTTTACGGACTTTCAGCTTCTTCGCAAACCTCACATCCTGCAGTTGCAAAAGCGCTACCTGTCAATCCTCCCGAGCTCACGGAGACTGTCCCTGTGCTTGCCACGCAGGCACGCACGCTGCGTTTATCAGCGTTCCTGGCCAAGTCCGCTGCCGCATCGGCCACACGCACCCGCGTAGACAATTTCCTTTTTGCTGATCGTGATGTCTTGGCGAGTTTCGTCGCTTGCAAGAAGTGCTTCACTGAAGTCAGCGACGGGCAACTACATTCAATTTCCGGTTTTCCAGAAAATTGAGACTTGAAAAAGCTGATTTTTCTTGCCGATGCCTGGCTTCCGCGCCTTGCAGTTGGATAACACTTCAAAATTTCACTGCATTTTTAACTGTCACTTGATAAAACAGCGCAGTGCAGCGGTGTATTTACGTTACAGTGGTTCTCGACCTTCGTTAGTGATGTACTCTTCGGGCAATATTTTGTCTATCAAGTACCCCGTGACTGTAATCACGAGCATAGTAATTAGAAATGCAACTACATTATTGTACTTTTAAGTTCAAATTTCGAGATTAAGACACTTAAAAAATTCGTGTACACTTTGGAGCACCTTGGACCTGCCCCAAAAGGTACGCGTATCCCCCCATTTGAGAATCATGAATTTACGACATGTCACGAGATTTACGTTTCTCTCGACGTCCCACCGTCGCTTGGCGATGGTGGGTTACTGCTGATATGAATCGCTTTAAAGCCTCTTCCGCGTCCAGCAAAACCCATCCGCGACTTATTGGCATCGTCCGTAAAACCGCAAACATCCTGCACTTGAGTGCTGTACATTCGCAACTCGCTCACGCATCTTGCCAGGCGTCTCACGTCCCTGATTGCAGTGCGTCGTACAACGGCCCGCTGCTCCTGTTGCAATGAAGATCCACTGTGACCCACAGCTTTCATTAACGCAAAAGCTTTAAAAGACCGAATGTACGCCTCCGAAATGGAAAGTCGTCATCGGTTGCTTAAAATTCCTTCCATGGCTTGTCTGCTTTCAANNCTGGCTGGAGCAGGTGTCGAGGTTGTGCATTTAGCTGACGTGAATTCTTAGACTGTAAGAAACTTACGAAATTGTTTTCACTTCGACAAACACTTAAAAGATAAATGTAACTGAAACTGTATGTGACGGTGCCCACTGAAGTTCACTGACAATGGCCTCGTGCAAACAACCATTACGTGTATAGGAGCTACCCCGAACCTTCCCTCGATTTCTGCTACTTTCCGTAAAAATGAAAATGTTACAACGCAGCCACTTGCCATTTCAACTCAATATGTCAAAGCACAAACAAACGTGGTATGGGTGTGATAAAATTGGAGGCCGAGTGCCTACACTTTGTGACGCGCATCCTTTAAAGTAAATTTTAACCGAAGCGTACATTAACAGTCGAGGAAAACCTGTTCGGATATTTGCAAAGCCCTTGCTTGCCACTATTCACACTTGAAGTAACTGATACTGCTACTATTGGATCTTCAAAATGCTCAACATCGCTCCCATGCGGCCGTTGCGAGTCGCGAACCACTGTACGAAAGCTCTCTACCTTGCCATTTTATTGTTCACTACTGAAAGTATGCGTGGAACAGTTTGCTTAAAGCTTTAAAATATTCATACTTACAATGATGGGTAAACTCCCACGAAGTGGTGTCACGCCGGCAGAGTGCTGCCGCCTCTTCTGGTTTCTTCTGTACAGTTACAAGTCCTCAGGCACGCGGAATTTTTTTTCTTACCTGCTGAAAAGTTTGCCTGTTTTTGACAATTGGTCAAGTTTTGAAGTGAAACTGTACGATTTAAACTTGGAATCAATTTTGAACCGCCAAGTTTGCATCCCGCGAATTACCGAAGATGATTTGAAATGATTTAGTGCAGTAAACACGCGTTTCAAGAAAGCTATTTACTGTCGGTCATTAGATGTCCATGCGTGCAAGCCGTGAATGACCTTTTGTGTGTTATGGTATAAAAACATTACTTTCTGCGCGTAAGTCACAATTCACCGGCTTGCTTCCAGGTTTTTGTTGGTCGAAGACAAGCAATACGTAATAAAGAGCAATATGACGCAACAAAGGGCATTCTGTTTCCATTTACTAAGTACGTTAGCGCTACAGATCATTTTCTTGTGGTTGCAATTAAAAATCAAACGCGTGATCATTTGTGCACAGTGGATTTGTGGATTTGATTTTAAACCATGTTTTCCGAACTGCACGGTTGCAAGAGAGACCAGAATCCCTTTTCGTGTCGGCGCTGACGTTTCAACTTTAATTGCAGACTGAGTTCGAGATTTCCCGCTCTTTCCTAACAGCATTTCTGTAAATAAATGAAATTATTCAAACAAATCGGTTTTATTGCTTTGAAAATCATTAATTTTCACTTGTTTTCATTCGATGCTCTTGCCCTGAGTTGCTTCGCGCGCTTGCGTCGGTGTGAGCCGGAAAACACAAACCTGAATTTGAAACACTGTGCATTTGTCGAGTGCAAAACCTTCGTTTTCCTCTTGTTTTGTGAATGCGTGTGTTTTTTCTGTATACGCGCGTAAAGTTTCGTGTCGCGACCATCATTGTGTACGTTATATTTATATTTTATTGGACGCGTTTTTTGCTAATGACTCGCAATTGCTCTCCAGGTGTGAATTAAAAACCTTATCATCAACCTGATCCTTGGTTTCTTGGAAAAACGCGGTCACCTGAACGAGGATTTTCTTGTTGAACCATGGTTAGACGCAGTACATTACGTTTCGTATCTTTAGTACAAGGGTTCTCAACCCCTAGGGTAAATTTTACCTATCCTGGGGGTAAATCTAATGATGCTCTTGTACATTTGTCTACGTCGCTAATGAGTAAACAAAAAACAGGGTGTAAATTTTGTGTTAGGAAACTGGCAAGAGGTAAACGGGAGTAAAAAGGTTGAGAACCCCTACTTTAGTAGATACGCAGACATGCTTAAAATGCGTTCTGCATGTTTCAAGACCGCTTGCTTTCAAACTGGTACGCTGTTTTGGCAAGATGACTATCGGTACTGTTTTGACTGACCCGGTAAGTCGCCTCTTTTGTCCGGAAAAATGATACCGGACCGCAAAAACTCACAAAAAAGCTACTTAAACGTTGAGACCACACGCATATTTCCGTTTCCGCTTGGGCCAAAAACTATGGTTTTTCTTGCTTGTTACTTTGCGTTTGGCGAAAACTCCCGCACTTTGTTGCTGGATATCATACGAACCCACTTACCTCGGCTAATCCCGGATGCGTTTCCGATTCGAAAGACCAAAGCAGTGGTCACGTGATATCAGGAGCAGTAAAAATGCTTTGCGTGATCTCCATTGCTGCGACATGCGCTCATATTGCCAAACGCTGGTGTCGCAAAGCCTTGTGCTAAAGAAGAGATAAACTTCACAGCTGAAACTTCCACTCAGCTAATCTTCGAACAGCCGAGCAATTGAGTTCAGAGACTCCCGGTTAGGGAAATAGGGGTGAAAAGCACTCATCTGTGACCGCGTTTGCTGGTTGAGTGACTGTGACGTCATGCAAACAGCTGCAGGATGCGAACAAAGCCGTCCACTAGCCACACTAAACATGAAAACTTCCTCAATAAGGATGTCCAACAGGAATTGCTGTTCTCTCACTAACGTGTCTACTTTCGCGACCCGTTCTGCTGCTCGATTGGAAGGCAAAACGACGTATACTACCTCTGTGAAGCCATTTGAACAAAAGACGTGCGTACGCGCTTTGCCCAAGTCTTTCACGGTTTCGTACCTCTATCCCGTATAAATTCACTGTGGAACAGGCGAGCAACAGTAGTGCTGATTCACTATTTTCATTCAGTTAAATTGGAGACTGAAAACAGGCTCGACGTTGAAAAGGAGAAGGGCTTTCAACAACAGTGCTTCTTGCCAAATAAAATGTTCTGCATTTCAGAAGAACCTTACCGGCTTCCTGCAACAAATGTTGGTGGCACAGCTATACTTAGTGTATTACCCGGCGATAATTTCCGTCACTTCTTTGAAATATAGCATTTGACGGCAGAAAATGGCACTGCCTGCTTGCACAATAGCCTAAGGATATGCATTGATGGCATTTTCGTCTCTGACTCCTCGCACCTTCTCCGCCGCAATATTCCAAACAGAAGATTATTCTCCGTTCGCATCTTATCTCAGCCAGAAAAGATGGATTTTGGAAATTAAAACCCCATATATAAATTCGAACAGTTTATTATCAGTAGTATGACAACGGTGTGTTGTAAGCTCTCGCACTAGCTTAGGGTGCGTCTCGTTGGAAGTCAAAGTTGCGCAGCCTCAGTTATATAAAACAAGAAATTAGCGCAGGAATTGCTGCAGATGTTGACCATGTAGTACGCACTACAGTTCCCTCACCTAAGGTGAAAACAAGAAGGTACGAACGCCAAGCTGCCAGGAACTCTATGCCATGCCGCATTGGCCTCGAACCTAAAGGGTCTCGTGGGCCAGTGAAACCGCAGTGGCACCGGGAGCCCGTATCCCGGTACCTTTTCTTTGCTCATGCAGAGAGCCATACCTGACGACCCTTAAGTTTTTTCATGTGGAACACGTCACGTTTACAAGAGCAGCATGCTTTTGGTCTTGCAAATCTTTCAAATCGATGCTATGGTTTCTTGATTGCATCTTAAGTTGGAAAATCGCTACAAACTTGTATTACAGGCCACAGTTGTGGAAAGTGTCGGATGTTGTCAAACTGGGATTCAAAATTTCTTTTGTTGTATGTGTGTACGCAAGTTACCCTCATACGGTGGAAAGTTGTTAACAATTCCTGGTGATCCGCTGTTGAAAAACCTTCAATTTTTTTTGGTTTGCACAAGTGTGAGCAAAATGTCATGCAAACATATTATGTGCATTACCTTGAAGGATCGCAAACACTTTATTTCAAAAACAGTTTTGATGATGTGTCTCAGATGGCTGTATAGCGTGTAGCACTACAGTCAAGTATCTGATTTCCATTTCCTCCTCACAGCAATCATAGGCTGGACACAGGGACTTCAATTGTCTTAAGCGGAAACCGTCAACCATTTTGCCGATTCAAGTGGCGCTTGAGTAACTAATTTAGCTTCCCTTTTTTAAAAATAGTGACACGCTGGAAGTGAAACGCTGTAACTGCTTTATCGGACTTGATTTCATAACACAGAGCATCAGACCAAGATGAGGAAGATGAAGTGCATTCGAGACGCAGTTAGTTAAAATACAATCGATTTTTGTTGCTTGACATTCAAACCTGTCGAATCTCAAAAATAAAAGATTTTCTGACAGAAATATGTTCTGTGGCTGAGTTGTTTTATCTGGTTTAGCCGAGGGAAAATCATGTGCTTCTGTTTCCTTCATTTTTACATGGCGCGATTCGTTAACCCGATGAATTCCGTGAGGTTCAAGAAGTATTTTCTTCAAGTTTTATTTTCAGTGCTTGGTTACTGTTAGTAACAAAACTTCAAAATCAACTTCTTCTGGATGAAAGCAACCACTTTTCGCCTGAAAGAACAAACGCTTAATGTCCGTCAGACAGCGATTGATCAGAATAAAAATTGTGTTCTCACAAAAAAGGATTGTTGCAAAAACAGTGAATGTCGCTTTCATGTCTTCGCATTTNCTGGCGATTCGTGATTTTCCCAGGATTTCAGATTCATTGAAGCATCTTTGCCTTTCAAAAGTTTTAAATGCTTACGGCACTCGGTATATCGGAGTGTTCATCTACAGTGGCAGCATCCAAATGAATTTTTGTATAGAATGGCAAAATTATTCTGGTTTTCTTTGTATTTCAACTAAAAGCTGCAAAAATTTGTAAAACAATTTGTAAACACGAAACAACTTCAACATTTGGTTTCTACGCTGATACTTTTCTGCCACCCTGCAGTAATAAAAAGCACATAGAAAAGACGATTTAGAATTTTGGATAAACAATTTGCGTGCCCATTACGAACAACAGAAAAATTAACCACAGCCGACACAGCAGTGAAATGAGCAACAGAGTGGGACGCAATCTCTTTTGGCGTGATAAAACTTTTCAAACTTACCTGATGACAACCATTTATTTTGTAACTTCTGAGCACATAGGCTTGCTGACCTGTTTCATGTTGAAAGTTTGCAGACGCTCCGCTTGTCAGCATCGAGCGCTGTGTCTGAACCAACAATCTTTTCGTATTGGCCAAGCACAAGGAAGAGGTCATTATGGTGCAATTTCTGAGCTACAGTTTTTGAGTACAGCAACAGATTAATGCAAAATAACGATTTATGCAACACAATTGGTTGATGCAAAACAGTTGGCATTTGCAAAGGTTTATGCAAACAATTGCAATTTTATCGTAGATCCTGAGTAGTTTACAGCAGCTTCTCTTTATCGAAAGTTTATATTCAACCTACAGAATTGTATTGTTTCACTTAAAATCTTCCCACTTTATATATAGTTTTCTTGGAAAATGTTTTGCGTAGTTTTTTCTGAAAATGTTCGCACTAAAACAATGCAAAAACGTGATTCTTGAAAAAATTTGAAGTAATCTTGCACACTGTGTTCAATCTAGAGCTCTGCGCGGGTTGAAATATTTTGTCCGCTCCCGCCCCGCACTCGCAGGTATTTGAGAAATCTTACCCACTCCTGCCCCACACTGTTTCCGTCCCAACCTGCACATGTCACTGTGTGTCTGAAAACCACTAAAAACTCATGCAGTGTATTGGATCGCTAGTCGAAATTTATTTAGTGGTACATTTCAAAGCCAACGGAAGGTCTTGAAAAGCACCATGAGGTGAGAATGTGAAACCTATAGTCAAACTTCAGCGCTTATTTCTGAGACCACTGTTGAAAAAGAGTATGTCGTTCACTGAAGAACTCTTTCAAATTAGCTCTTTTGCCATTCACGGCATGATCACCTGTAATAAACTCGTTCATTAGTAGCGCTAGCTGCCATCACGAATAACGTATTTGCTGCAAGATCACTAAGACCTGGAAATTCTAATCTGTGGTCTCGCCACCACAGGAGAATGTTTCTACACCAGCTACGTCTGATCCGAGGCCCACATGCGGCCCAGTAAGTTTTTCATTATTATGTATGTACAGTACAATACATCGACAGCCTGACTTTATTTTGCAATCTCAAATTCGACATTTTCGATGCAATAATACTAAATTTGCTTATATAACACCACAGTTTTGGAGTGATTTGAAAGTAGCATACAGTCATTACTAGGGCAACTACTTTTTTGACTTTAAAACGTAATATTTTGACTTCATAATTTTCAAATTTTGACTTTGTTTTGTCCTATCAATTTTCTGCGTTTGCAACTGAAATGCGGAATATACAGCATATATTATAAATCAAACGAATAGGTTAAAATCTTTATTGTGTTGAAACGAGACAAAAATCAAAAGTGTGAAAGACCCAAGGAACTCGAGGTAACAAACCGTAGACGAAAATCAATCCAAAAGGACAAGAGAAATATACAGCGTCAGTAAATATCTTCAAGTCACTGAGAATGTTCTACATTGTTTTAGTTCAACATCGCGTATTGCCTCACATTATTGCCTAAAGTTTCTATATGCATAATGGATTGTGCAATTACCAAACCAGCCGAGTAATGTAGGACCACTTTTCTTGCCTTACCACGCCTAGCCTACTAAATGTTCGATCGTCCAATAGTGGGCAAAACAACATTATTGCGTCAGAAGTGCTAACAAATTCATGAGGATGTCAGAATTGCAACTAAACTTGCGAAAAACATATCAATATCTGTTGTTGTAGCTTCAATAAAATATCACTAAAGTGAAAAACTGTGCTGCAAGAAAATTTTGACCTAACGATAAATTTTGACTTTTTATGACCTAATAACTTTGGAGTCGCTCATGATGTCAGAGTGAAATTTGGTTTGTGGACGTTTCATAAACTTTACAAAAGGCAAAAAATGTTGACTTTATTGACTTTTGGTTGCCCTAGTCATCACCACTGCAGCCAGTATTCAGATGCTCTCAGCAGCTTTAAACGAAATTTTGGTTTGCTAAGATGAAAGTAAGCCATTCAATGTGCGGCCCTCACGAACATAGTGAAATAATTTTTGGCCCAGTAAGGCATTTCGGTTGGCATAGCTGCCCTCCTCTGCACCTTTGTACCATAAGTTCTGCGTAGCATTTACTTTTTTTGCTCATTCACAAGCACTGAGTCAACATTCAGTAACTCGCACAAAGAATTTCTTATTCCGTGCCGCACGCATATCTCTGCTGGTTCGCGCACCCGCCCCACAAATGCGGGCAACACGCAACCTGCGCGGGTTAACCCGCCCCGCGCAGGACTCTAGTTCAATCCCTTTTCTTTTGAAATTTGTGCGTAACCTCTCGTGAAAATTCATTTTACTTCACTTTCAAAAAGTTATTTTTCTTGCGTCACATTCACCAAAAATATTGTAACTAAATTCTGTTCAGAGAATCAAAGAAAGTATAAAATTTTCAACAAAAGTTTATCTTTCAGCCTCATCGCAATGAAAGGTGCTAAGCAAACTGCCACTAATTCTGTAATTCTTTCTAAAGTGGCCTTTGTCTGTGTTGGCATTTCATTATTGCTATCGTCTGCAGCATTTTATTCATCATGGACAGCAAAGGTGAGTGGCTTAACAAAAGTAGCTTATAAATTCAGTGTTTTACTGTTGTTAATGGACTAAATCAGCAAGTACCCAGGGCATGTGAATACGTAAAACAAATGGTTTGAAAATGAATTAGCTTTGAGCTTTGTACGAAAAAGATATTTATTGTAAATAACCGTTCACACTGACCAACAGAAAAAAGATCGGAAACGTGGATGTCCCCTGAACGGTTAATTGTCACACCAATTAATGTTACACACTCACGGCTCCGCGAAACCTTCCCATAAACCGCCACAGGACCGTGGGCCCAGCTTGGGAGCTAAAGCACTGTGGCTAAGAACAAGTTTAATGACTCTGTTGTGAACGAGCGCGAACGTAAATTAAAGCAAAAACGCTGCCTTTCTTCTCCTGGTCAGCGTAACCCGGGAATAATGTCATGTGGCATAGAAGCAACGATTGTTCAGAAAAACAACATTCTTTACACAAGTGCACAAAAGTGGAAAGTTAGAATTTATAGAATGCACGAGCGTAATTTTCATGTCTTTAGAACACTGTTTGCAATTTAAGTATGCACTCAGTGCACTGATGTGGTAAAAAATGAAAACCCTTTAGTTTGGTTCACTTGTTGGTTTGTTCGGATTTTATCTGTTGGTGGCTTTATTTTACATAAGGAAACACCTGTTGTTGAAAAATACTGACAAGATTTGGGAAAAATCCGTTAACATGTTACAAAAAAGTTTCATGACAGGAACGTAGTCATGTTGCGGATTGACATGTCGCGCAAAACACATTCAAGAAGCGTTTTCCAAAATGTTTTCAAATTTTTGTCATCTCATCGTTTCAAACCATTTTCAAAAGGTGTTCTTTTTAACATTTCAGAGCTGGCCTGAGCTTCACAAGCGGGAGTTCGTCGCAAAGCACCACATAAAGACTCGAGGTATGGACAAGCTAAAGACGTTGCAGTTATTTGAAAGTCTGTCAATTTCAGTTCATGTTCATTTGCGTCCTTCGAAACATTGAAAACTATTTATAAGATTTAGTGGGGGACAAAAAAGATCAAGTTTTTCCTCGGTTGTTTCGTTTTCTATTGAGAAAATTTGTGGGACAATTTGACATAAGTTTTTAGATATGTATATATGTCGTTGTTATAATCCTCGTCAAACAACACTGTGGAACAAAATTTAACAAATTTGAAATCTTCTGATTGAGCAAAGCGTGACAGAATAGTACAGTACCTTTCGATTTACCATGTTAAATTACTGATTCATTTGAAAGTTTTTTCGTTTTTGGAGATAAGCTGTGGTTACTCGCAATCGAATGTACTTTTTACAATGTCTGGAACATATTTCTAAGGACGTGCATTACAGCTCCGTCAAGAGGAGAAAGGTTCAAGATTTACTTAACAAATGTTAATCAACTTACCCATCTTCTACAAATCTGAAATCAATTATTGTTAGTGAGGCAACAAAAATTTGAAGAATCAGGGATTTTGTAAGTAGTCGTCCAAAATAGAAAGTTAAAAAAGCAATTTTTTTGCAAAAATGTGTTTCCTCAAACATTATTTATTGCAATTTTCCCCAGAAAAATAGTCCATATACCAAATATGAGATGAAACATCCTTGTCGTACTCGTAAGGCCAAGCATAAGAAATGGTTTGCGCTGTATAAAAAAGAACACGTGATTTCTCCGGGAGAATACTTTTAACTGCACGTACAGCAATGAATGACAAACAACGAAAATATAAGAAGCAAGTGCTACCAGATCCTTATCGCTTGTTTAAGAACAACATGTTTATTGCAAAAATGAAAATTTTTATTTGAGAATAAATTAAAGCTGTAGACATACTCTGGACACATTTCAAAAATAATGTCGCGCGCAAATGGCAAGAAGTGAAGCTGGTCAGCTGAAGAAAATCGAATCTTGCTTGCAAATCTTTGAATCGCGTTAGTGATTGCTAAAGTCCCATATAAAATGCTAACACCAAAGTTTTGGTAGTTTTTTTGTAATTAGCATATTATTTTTTCAATCGTGAATATCTGGCAGCAGACTAAAAATTTAATTCTGCATTCCGGAACATTCTAACTTGACCCTTGTTGCTCTTGCGAATCACTCCGTAAATTTCACGGGTGCGCTTTTCCTCCAGCAGCACCCTTCACATTGAGTGTCGGACCACGTGTGTTTTGCAGTCTATCATATCATTGCGCCCTTTGATATTATACAAACTTATCTGTTGCTTTTGTCACTTTTCAGATGTCGGGAGACCTACTGCAGCACCTCATCAAGACTGTAGCGGAACTGCTTTATCCCAGTACGATTTGACAACGAGAGACGGAGCTCTTAGGCAACAAGTTCACCAAGCCACGTGCGAGCTCCAGTCCGTGCAGCAGCAACTGGACACTTACGTCGACGAGTTCAACACAATGCTCTTTTTCATCAACGAGATAGGGATCAACATGCAGGCCGCCAAAAATCAAATCGATGCCAACATGCGCAGAGTGCGCGCAGCCCACGATACAGCCGAACAGGCGTTGAACGTGACTATCGATAATTCCAGGATCATTGGAGACGTCGAGCCTTCGATCGAGGCGCTTAATCGCTTGCTCAACGCGACCGTCGAAACGAACGCGAAGTTCTTCACTGACATCGAATCGCGCACGTTTCAAAACGAGCTCCTTATTCGCTCCCTCAATTCCTCGATCGCAACGCTAATGAATGAAAGGGTGCCTGGCGCGGTAGAAAACGAGCAGAGGCCTCAGCAATTGCCCTCGCCAGATGCAGTACCGGATGTGGCGCAAAGTGCTGCAATGCCTGCGCAATTGCTAGAGGCTAGTCCAGGTCAAAGGCTGCCAGCCAGTAACACTTCACTGTGGCTTCGACAGCTGCAAACCAAGTACGAGGAGAACAGCAAGGACATACTCAGCATGCGGAGCTCGATCGAGCGAGTGAAAGACGAACTAGAACGTAAGTTGTCAAAAACGCTTTCGGCGTATCTAGCGTCAATCGTGCTTTACTTCGAAATGGCTGTTTGAGTAGGTTACCCGGTGACTTGAAAATTTTAGAGAGGCTTTTCGGTTGGAAGTTAGAGGCTTTTCGGAATTACGGCACAACTCCAGGCATTAATTTTCCTACAACCCGGATAACGTTCGACCTACAAACCGAGCAGCGTATACTTCAGCAAAAACGTCAGGAACCGAGCCTCATTGCTCGGATTATTCTCCAGTGCCGAACCAGAAATTATACAGGATAGCCACATTTGCAATATTTTATTGCACAAATGCGTCTCAAACAAAAAATGAGGGCAAGAATTAAATGCGCAATTAGCTGCCAACAATTTTTCCCCTATACCATACTTAGCTTCCAGATCAAACAAAGCAGTTTACACGGTCTTACAGCTTTTAAAGATATTTTTACTTCACAAGCATAATATTCATGTGGTCAGTGATGAAGTCGAGACCTAAACTCCGCGACCGAGACCTGGTTAAAATTTCGAGACCGAGACTCCATAAAAAATCCGAGACTTCAAAGCGAGACACGAGACTTGAAAATGTGTGGATCATACCGAAATTTAAAAAAAAAATCCGAAAAATGTCATCATCACTTGGAAGTTGAAAATTTTTCACATTTCTGGCATTATTCCTACCCGCTTTGGTTGTTTTTACCTGCAGATGCAACAGACAAAAATACGTTGTATTACAGAAGTTTTCCTAACCCACATTGTTGCAGTATTCAAAGTCTTATGGCAATAGGCTTGTGATCGAGACCTATAACCTTCGAGACCGAGACTTGCAATGATGGGTCTCGAGATCGCGACCAAGCCTCGAGACTCCAACACTGATGCATGTAATGATGAACTGGTTTCAAAATTAGCGAAGTAATTTTCGTGGTTCAATTGACTGTAATCATATCTCTCACAGCAAAGAGTTTTTATATCTTGGCTCTTCACTCTGACACTACCCAAGAAGACTTTGCGGACCACGAACTCGTTCGTCACCTNACTTACCTTAGTTTGAGTGACAATAGTTAGCTTAACTATTGCGCTTTCAACAGTCAAGNGTTTTGGTAAACTTCGGAAATAAAAAATTTTAGCGGATGTTTATTCAAAAACGTCCCGGGCGCATGGGCGCAGAGGAGAATATGTGTCCCTGGTTAAGCTTTTGCTGGACGCCGAAGTACAACTTCTGGTGAAGAAATTGGAAATGAACGAAAACTGGACTTTACGACTGGAGCTGAAGTGACGTTGACATTTTTTATTTTTTACCAAGACCAGTGGTGACACCACTTCACTTTAGTCTGTGACTCATCGGTTGACTTGTCTTTATCTAAAACAATTGTATCGGAAAAATACCTTACAAAACTCTTCGTGGCCAAAATCGATGATAGGGCAAAATACAAAAAACACTTTGTGGCCCTAAGGAAAAACATATTAGAAGAATAAATTGAGACAAAATATCGTTTGTTTGTCACTTCAGTAAAGAAACATGTAACATTTGTGCGTTACATATGTGGAAATAGATATTTTCGACAAATTCTTGATCCTAAAACTCTCTGAAACATTTTTAAAAAAATTTTACTTTGAGTTTTTTTGGCTTACTTCGTACTAAATAGTAGGATCAGCAATTGTATTATGGTATTGTGTTGATATCCGAAAGTTTTCAACTTTAAATAAATTGCCTTATTGCATGTAACGCAAAGGATGACACAACTACAGCGCTCAGTACATTGTGACTGCGAATGCTTGCCTCGATTTCGGAGCTGACTATGGCCGCGGTTGCTAACAAGCGAATCCTGTTTTCTCAGATTTTGACGCTGGTGATTGGTTCAATGCTCCCAATGGTTACCAGTACTACCTCTCTGAGTCAGCGTTCACTACAGATGCCTACGCACGGTCACGAAGATATTGCAAGTTTAAAGGAGGCGAACTGGCATACGTTGGAATGAGAAACAAGCAGCACTTTCGGTGAGTCTCCAACAGGGATATGTAGAAACTCCGGTCTCCAACAGAAAATGTACTTTCGACTTTTTCACACAAACACAAACGTGACCGCTGATATACGCACACCTAAAGAGGTAAGTGCATGTTGTAGGTAGAACTCTTGTCATCGGATAAATAAACTTTGCAATAGTCAGCCCGGATCGCGAGGCAATTTTCGGGCATAACTCGCGGACCGATCGCGCTAGAGCAGGTGCTCCCAAACTTTCTCTGACCATGTACCCCTTCAGCATTTCAACAGATGAACCTGTACCCCTAAAAATGTCTTATGATAAAATGTAAAATATCTTTTATACTTTAGAATATTTGGAAATAAATGATATATAAATATATTTTTCTCTTGCNTTGCTAGCTTTAAATATGCCACTTCAGATTGATAGACAAATTTAACCCCAGGGTGTACATGTACCCTAGGTTGGGAAANCATGCGCTAGAGAGTCAAATGAGACATCATAAGATGCGGCTTTTCGTGTACTTTCTGTCAAGAAACGGGTAAATTGACATTTGAAATTATTCGCTGGTCCCAGTGGCGTCACAGGGAAACCCCCATGACGTCACATTACCACACAAATTTGAAATCTGAAGATACTTGTCTCAGAAAAGAAAGTACACGGTATTCTGCATCGTATGATGACTTCATTGACTCTCTCGCCAGTCTAGCACGACGGTCGGTGAGTTGTGAAAGAAATTGCCACAAAACCACTACAGTGACTTTCTAGGTCCTGAAAAGGGGGTTAATAGACCTTTGGCACTAGTTTGCTACCATGCATCTTTTTCAGATGAAAAAAGTAACCCAGAAAAAATCATCGCTTTAACGCTGCAGCTCTTAGTATTTTGCAAAGTTCCTGAACCATGTTCCAACATTCTAACCCTCTGACCCATGCTTAGCAAGACGTACCGACCCGGTGCAATGTTTTATTCGCAGCTTTCTATGGAACAACTTGATCGCGCCCGCACGTCATCACTGCGTCTGGATAGGCATGACTGACTTGGAGCAGGAAGGCAAGTGGAAGTGGCTGGACGGCGAATTGCTCAGCGACCACTGGACCAATTGGGCTGTTGGACAACCTGGGAGACGGTCATACTACGAGGACTGCGGAATGGTGCGGGCTGGTTACTGGGACGATGGACCATGCAGCGGATTTCGGAAGATTTGCTCGTTCTTGTGCGAACGGAAAATCCTCTCTTTTGTCAACTGATGCCATCGTCGCGTAAAACGAAGCCGTTTGGTTTAAAACCACACCGTCTAGTGGCTACTTTAGATTTAAAACATGAAGCATCGCTTTGATGAGCTGTGGCTTCAAGCAAACTGACTTCAGTGGCTGTATAATTAAACATATGTTATTCGGTGGTGCTTTTGCTACGGATTCGTCCAGGGGCGTAACGAGGTTAGATGGCGCCCCCCATGTTCGAACCTAAGGTCTTTCGGAAGCAAATGTACTGCATTGAAGAAAGTACTCGTGGCATTGTTGGGACTTTGGGCGCCCCCCGCAGTCATTCGGCGCCCCCATAGTGACTCGGCGCCCGGAGAATTGTGCCAGCCTTGCCCCCCTCCTTACGCCCCTGGAATCGTCGCCTCCTGCTGAAACGCTGGAGCATGCCATGTCCTGTATTTGTGGAAAGAACGTTGTCACGTGGCAGTTAATATGCTCTCTGAACATTTCAAGCTTGTAAACAACGCATGCCAAGATCTTCCAGTCCTCTTTGAACAAACGTCATCCACGTTGCAGCATCAGAATGAACCAAACGTGCTCAGTGTTTTGCGTTCATTCAACTTTCTTCGTTTTTTGCTTGGCGGTTTTAGTGTAATGGAAGAGAGAAACTGCACCCTGTCGCTATCATTTATTCAAACCGTAAAAAAGTAAGGCAACGCATGAAAGATGATGCCTAGCATTTGACTAAATTTTTTGGAAATTTGTGCAATTAGAAACAAACTGTTTTCAAATTAGCCAAAGGCGTGTTCGAAACAACGAAAGTCATACATGATTGTTGGTAGATTGTTTTGCTGACAACCAAAACAATTCTACACTTTTGCTGACAGCCAAAATAACAAATCCATTTTGCATTGAAACCTGGTTTCATTAAAATCTGTGGTTTTTGCTCGGTTATTTCTGAGAGGATATACATATGCTGCTGTGCAGTACCAAAATGTTTTCTTTTTAAAGTACAACAGACAGGAGGGTTTTGGAAAGGAAGAAAAGGGAGTAACGTTGTGGTAAACAAAACTGCCGTTCGCACGATTTTCCAGAAAAAAAGTAAAAAGTCCTGTTCTGACAAATTCAGTCATGGATTTCTCAAAAAGTCCTGCGGCACAAAATTGGAGGATGAAAATTATCTGAAATTTCATGACAAAAATTAGAATCACTTCAAAAGCACAAAGCACATCCTGAAACTTTTTAAACTGCACCTAGTCTCAGCTTTGGATAGTTCCTCCAAGACATTTGACTATTCCGTTCTTCTGGCAGTCAATCTTTAGGCAAAAAATGAAGGTTGCGACCTGATTCATTCGAATTAGGGTAAATGAGTTANAAAATATACGTTTGTCANTGCAAATAACAGTAAGCCACACAGGAGGCAAGTGCCAACTGGAAAAAGTCTGGAATCTCGAATGTCGCTTAATTTTAAAGATCTGGATCCAATACAAACACTATAAGTGCAGCTTGCCTGCTCCTGTTTAGTGTGCTATCAAGTTGCCTTTGCTACAGACATAATCTAACCAACGATATTGTGCAAACTTCCTTAGAACCTTGTTAATTTTGTGAAGTTGTGCATTTGAGGCTCCGCAGCGTCAACTCGTGACGAGTCACTTGCGGGTAAAAAAAAACGGAGTTTAACTGTATTTATAATCAAGGATCAACTCAGAGCAGGAAATTACAAATTGACAAAGACGCTCGGTTCTATACATCGGTGGGTGCAAACGAAGTGCAGTACCAGATGCTGTATTTTGTCTTTCGGTGAAAGATCTGTATTGATGTGATGTTATGTACTGCTTCCATACTGCTCTCAACATCGAAATGGTTTGATTGAATCTCACTAACAAAGTGAAGATTTCTCTCACTCTTCCCGGATTTTTCGTTGGGCATGTTTCTTCCGCTTGGTTGACCTGTTACCTTTTTGGGGAATCAGGTTGTTGCTGCTTGAAAACCCCTGCAAGTAAAACAATTGCTGAGAACTGCGATGACGCAAGCGCTTTTTTCTATTCATTTTAATGTTAAGCTTTGCAGAAGTCTATTGGATGTATGCTTGCTGCGAACAGTATAGCCACAAATACCAAATACATTATTTTTTTCAACATCTCAGCTTTTTCATAAGCCACCGTCAGGAATATAAGTAGGCCCGTTCCCATCTTTTAAGGTTTGGTGGAAATGCATTTTAGGGGGAAAGAGTTTTGTTTTTATTATATGTTTCAAACAAATTTTTCTAGGCCCAACAAAATTTGGGGGGCGCAGAAATTGGGAGGTGTTTCGTCCCGTGGCTACGGGGCGGAATATAAGTAAAGCGTTCCTTACAAGCTTGACATATTCATTATTTCTGATTATTCACTTTTCCTGATGATTTTATTCAACGCTGAAACGTTGAATAAAATAATGTTTTCCGTATTTTTGGTTATGTTGTTCGCAAAAAGAATCTGCAGCGATTAGAGGGAGTGAAGCAAAAAGATTAGACAAACCCCAAACGAAGGCTTTGTTGCAAGGATATCGAGGGTGTAATGCGCGGAAAGAAGCTTTCTCATTTTTGGGCTTGAATTTTACCAAAAAAATCCTACTCTTGAAAACCGAATCGTGAACCAGAATGCCACGCGAAGTGTAGAATTTATCATATGCACATCAAATTCAAGTTGTGGGCTTATGGCGGTGGGTATCGAAAAAGCTAACATGCATGGCACCCTATTTACAACGTAACTGTCTTCACGCGTGTTGTGCATGATACGTTGCATGTATGCAAGTTTGGCAATAAATTATTATCAAACCAAGTAGCAGCTGTAATCCAAACATAAACAAGAATTACAGTTCAATTAGGCGTTGTGCAATCTACACGGTACGCAATTCACGGATGGCCGTTGCGACCAGTGTTCCCTCTCAGAACATTTTACACTGAGAAAATGTTTGTCTTATTGAGCATGAATATTTTTAGGCTGAGTTGACAGAGTTCTAAATGAATTGCAAACTTCGTGAAAAAAGTCTTATCAAAATACGAACAAAGTGCACATTTAAATGAAACAGCTCGTACTTGTTTTCGTGCTTTTCCAATGATTCGGAATGTTGCAAGCGCGAGAGAACGAGATTTCACTGCGCAAATGTTCAGGTGGTGTTGCGCACCTCAGAGGAACCTTGGTTACTGCCGCCTGTTGACTGAGCCGTGAATAATTCGTGCTGCAAAGAAAAACGAACAGCAGTGCTACTTGGCAGAAGTTCGGCAAGACATGCCGAGCTCCGCTTGTCTTGGGCGATTCTGAAGAAAGATGCGATTTGAAAAAAACTGTTTACCCGAACAATTTCAAAAGCATTGTGTTTGATTGCATGAAAAGCATGAAATAAGGGTACGACCTTGCTACGGGAAGAAAAGTTGAGCGAAGGTCTACTCACCACATTCTGTAAAGACTGGCTGGCCATGCCCTGTATCGTCTTCGGACACAAGAGTTTGCCAAACAGCCGACTTTATCTTTCTACGCTATTGACAGATACGCCTTTTGATAAGTAAGCACCGCTGCTAGACACCCTCGCAAACATCACGGCAAACCACAGGATTTCCCCTGCGAGAACATGCTTTACAAAGTTGAAGTCCACCATTCACTTTGTTAGCAGCTGTATTTTTTCTCCAGCCATCTCCTATTTGCAATAGTGGATTATTGGAAGGTTTGTGAACGGGTTCGGTGAAAGTTACATTTTCTGTTACAGCGAGGAACGACGTTTGCTGCCGAGTATTTGCGGTGGGTATTTGGTTAATAAATATCATCGCCAGGTTCCGCAAACAGAGATACATGTCTTCTCGTAGTTGCTGGGTTTCTTGGAGGCGAATATTGATACAACTATAGGCTATACTCTTCTTCGGGACAATAACTTTAGCGTTTGGCACTGCTGTCGGTTGCTCTTATGTAGGCCAGTATCGTAGTGCAGTGCGAAACGGCCTTGTTTAGGCTTCATTTGAACCAACTGTATAATGTTTCTGAGTAAAGAAATGGAGAAGACGCATGGAAGTACTTTTTATTTCTTAATATAATGCAAGGGACTGAATTCAGAATAGTTTCTTAAGATTCCACGCAAGCTTCAGCCAGTTCGTATTGCAGTTTGAATCCATCAGGAGGCAAGAGGTAATTGCTAGATTGAGGTCACGTCACGTCCATTCCGATGCCTTTCACAAAGTTAGTTTTAGCTTCCAGCTTGGCAGCAACGGGTGGTCCACATTTTTTTTTCACCGACAGATAAGCCATAAAGATAAAGCTGAGTTGTCATTAAATACCGTATGCTGACTGCATAGCTTACGTAACCTGGTGGTAACCACCAAGTAATGGCAATTATACGCTTTTCATTGTAAGCACGTGACAGATAGGTGTTTAAGAAAACGGTCACAAGTGTGTTTAATTTGGCAACCAACTGTTGTAGACAGTAAAAGTTTAAGGTTTCCATTGCAGGAAATTCTTTCGAAGTACGTGGTATATGAGAAAAAATAGACCTACCGAAATTTACCACAGAAGAATAAACAACTGCTGTAGACAAACAAAACTGTAGCGTTATTCATCCTGATGAACAAGAACAACTGTTATGTGTTTACTTCCAAAACGTACTTTGGAAATTCTGCCAAAAGCGTAATCCATTCACAAACTATCCAAAAAAGCAAACATGATGTTTCACGTTTATCACAACATACATGCGATCGTAGGTAACAGTATAAATGTTAAACAAATGCATTCACCTAATTTAAAACTTCAGGGCACTAATATACAAGGGCTGTGATGGGCTTTCAAACCATGCATTAAACCTATGCTGTAGTACAGGTGGTTGCCAAACATTTACCTTCTGTAATTGCAACATTAATATCTTAGGGGCAGGGGTGTAGTGGGGTGGGAGCGCGTGGGAACGCGTTCACGCACCTTTTTCAATGGTTATAACGTTACTTTAAGATGTGGGATCCAAACGATTTCGTTAAAACATGGCTGCGATCTGAGATGTGCTAGAGAAACGCAGATTCGCAGTCCTTGTCAAAAATCTACGATGAAACAGGAAGATCCAGAGTGGAAATTCTTTTAGGCGAATGCTCACTTTATTCGAGCTATTTGGTGCGGTTTTCCTTTTTATTTGGTGTGGGAACGGCGTTCCCTTTTGTAAACCCATCCTGGCTTTTTTGAAAGAATTTAATAAAAAATACAGACAGGTCTCCAGTTTTTTTCATAAAATGCGTCATTTTTTACGTTTTTCTGCAAAGAAACGCTAAGGCAATAGCTGCCTTGAAAAGCAGAACATTTTGCCTGCAATCACGTTGGGAATGATCATCTATCTCAAAATGACGCAGCTATCATCTGCTGTTCCGACATAGCCAGTTTGAATACCAATGTTTTTACACCATAGAAGTGTTAAATATTTGTTTTTCAGTTAATCAATTACTTTAATATTTTCTAGACAACTTCCACTGGATAGAGCGTTGGCTTTGAAAAACGTAATTGTAAGTTTGCCATGTCTTCCACGGTGTAGCGAACAAAAAAACGATTAATTTAACTACAAGCGATAGCTGCAGCCATCTTTTGTATACAGCTGCTTTGACGAAACGATCGCGCAAAACTGCAACTATTTGAAACTGAAGAAAAATGTTGGGATTAACCCGCATCTGCTTCGTTTTCATGTGTTTGGCGGCAGCAGGTAAGTGATTGGAACAGATAATTGCGCAAAGTTTACAGCATGTGGTGAAACTGCTTTCATTTTCGGTAAAAATTTCACGACATGAAAGCATATTCGAAGTTAGAAAAATTTCCCAACCAAAATTAGCGCTTTAAGGTTATTTATTTTTTCAAAAGCAATGTTTTGCGATTTCTGACAATGCAGTAAATTACATGTTGTTAAAGTTCTTTTTAACTCTTATCACATGTTACATCAAGATTTTAATGATTATTTTTAAGAAAAATCTCTTCGTTCATTTGAGTTTATGACTTACGAAAAACGGGATCGAAAATCTGTGTCTCACGGCCCATTATTCTGGTACATAACATAGATAAAAAATTAATATAGGAAAATGGGTTCAAAGCATCTACGTGTGCGCGACAATTGTGCGACTTTCGGAGTACACCGTTAATATATCGGCTATTTTCATTTTCGAAGTAACTGTTAATAAAACCATACGACTGTCGGCTACTGGAGGAGTTGGTTGAGCACGGGCCAACAAAGTTGATAGGCTGTGTTCGATTCCAGACTGATTCCCGCTCGAAGACTTGAAATAACGCTACTTGCAGCCTGCCTGACCTCGTGCTCGGCGTTAATGGGTACGCGCAAAGAAACAGTTCACGTGCGGTGCTGCGAAAGTAGCCGCGTTGCTCCTGAAGTCAGAAATTGGAGACGGGCGCCGCAGATCCTTCGTGAAACTCCGAGAGGAGTCCGGAAAGCGACTAAAAACAAAACTGATATGAGCCGTTAATGCATCGGAACGTCACGAGAAAATTGGTCTGTCAGTCAGGATCCAAAATATTAATATCTTTTTGAATGTTTCATTTCGACAGGAAACTTCATTGATTATTCGTGTAAAATTCGACTACCAAGGAACTTGACTTTCGTAAGTACGCCCGCCAGGTTCAAAACGTGAAAAATCATGAACTCGCATCAGTGAACCAAAGGTTCATCGGAATGCGCACTTTTACGTTACAATATCACCGCCCAAAAGTTTACGTTACAGTGATTGTCACCACATTTTTTGCTTGTTAAAGACAGTATTTATGCAACCAAAACTGGCTTAACTCACATTGCAATATCCCCATATTTTCCTATTTTGAGGGATACTTGTCGATTAGTGCAAATGTCTGCCACTTGCTGTACTGGTCTTGTGATTGTAAGCAGCGATCATGTTGTAACACAGTATTCATAATAAAGCAGTTGCCTCCATGCTAAACCGTTTACTCATTTTTAACAATTTTGTGTTTTGCTTGAAGCAAGCGCGCTGACAAAATGTGCATTTCACATAAAGCTCCCGGATTTCTGCATTGTTTTGATTTATGCAAATCCGTTTTGATTTATGTAAATCCGTTTTGATTTATGTAAATCCGTTTTGATTGATGCAAATCCGTTTTGATTTATGCAAATCCGTTTTGATTTATGCAAATCCGTTTTGATTTAGTAAGACCATATCACCTCCAAGAGTCAAAACATGACACAATTGGTGAGTCATTCACTACTCGAAGCTTGCATTGTAGGTTTTAATATCAACAGTAGTGTAAGCTCGGCACTGTATTTTGCTGATACCATTACCATCCTTTTTTTAACATGGTGTATCAATATCAGCCATTTTATTTTCTGGGAAGCAGTACCATCTCTATGGTAAAAGTAATTATTTCCTTGCATTGGCCCAAATGTATTGTTCCAATTTGAAATTCTTATCTAGTCTAAGCTGCAGCTGCACAAAAATCATCATTTTGTGTGTCTAACACAAGCCCAATTCAAACAACCTACAACATAATACAAATTTCATAGAATCAAAAGCGCAAGTTCTGCTGAAGGAGCAACAGAAAGTCTATTTAGAATGCCGATTATGGTTATTCCATTATTTGCACAAACAAAAATGGTTCTACATGATGCGAACAAAAATGTCTTTAATTCAAATGAAATTTGAGCTATAAATAAAATTATTAACTGTGTCCGTGTAAACATACTTTGTCTATTATTATCGCTCAGCTCAAGATGCCGACAATACAACAGCTACATACACACCATCATCGAGTTGTTCGCAGTACCTAACACAAGTAACAACAGCAGTTTCGAACGCACCCACGACATCACTGCAAACAACGAGCTTTCCCACAAGCAACGCTCAAACATCGAGCACTTCTATGAACATCATCTCAACAAATGCAGAAACGTCGTTCATGGTGACCACAGGCTCTACAACGCAACCTGCTGCAAGCATAACCTCGACAGCGCCGTCTGGTGTAAGTATAGATTCAACAACGAGTCCATTTGGGGCAAGGTCAACTTCAGTTCATTCTTCCACGCCCGTGCTAACGTCGGAACCTGCTTCAAATTCTACGTCCGTTGCTTTATCAGCAACTACTGCTCAGTCTGATGCACAAACTTCCACAGCTGGTATGACTCCGCAATCAGCCTCAGATCTTACAAGTTCCATTGTCACGTCAGCGGAAATGACAGGAACTGTGTCGTCTGCCGGAAGTACGGGACTTGCAGAAACCTCTCAGCCTAAACAAACATCCACGTTTGGTACCAGCGACGGTGTGACCACGACTGCTCCGCACACTACTCTTGGCGCAGTGAGTACGGACAACACAGCGTCTTCAAAGCCCACCTTACGTCCGTCTGAAACTACAGGTAACTTCTTGTAGATATCTGAGCAAACGTCTTTCACGCTTTTTTTAAAAACAACTGCTCAAGGTTTTTTAAAAAATCTACCAGCCCTACCTAGCCTGAGAGCACTCCTCTAGTTCTACAGCTGCAGCATAATTTTCTTTGGAGACAACTTGGACGAATGAAAGTGGTCAAGTGTCAGCTACTAACGTGATTTGTGTAAGGAGAGAATACTACACATTTAAGGATTTTTATATATCGTTTTTAGACGTTACAAATGGAACAAGCTAGTAGCACTTTTTTCTCCTTTTTGAAATTTTCGCTAAAACCGACGATGTCCAAAATATTTCATAAATATTCATCAAACGTTTCATCTTTGCTTTCAAAGACAGAGAAAAAACAATTTTTAACTAAAAATCTTACGTATTGGCATTTAGACGTGTGTGTAAAGCATCTGCTTGTTTCGAAATCTATTCCAAATTTTGAAGAATGCCCCAGCGCAGGGGCGCAACCAGGGGGTGCATTTGCACCCCCCCGGAAAATTTGAAAACATTGCATAGCAATTTTGACATTTGCAGAAACTTTTCAAAGAATAAAGATGAAATTTTATATTCTAATCATTTTTGAGGAAAGTCTTATTTGAATTTTTCTTTATCCTGTTGGTTAATTATCTCCTTACAAGATTTAGCCTATCTTAAGACAGACCATCTGATCGAAAATTTCGTAAAAATTTGTATGTAACCACAAATATGCTGGAATTGTCAAAACTTGGGAGATAGTTTAAAATGTTGGTATTTCTGAGGCATTATTTATCCTTTTGTTCGTGTACCACTTTTTTCTGAGACAGGCCTCAATTTGGCCACGTGGAACTGTATATCATTAGGGTACTGTTGAACCGTGCAAACCGCTGAAACTTTCAAAGTCACAAAAGAAATCTTGAGATGTATGTTGTTATTAAAAATGTTTGTGGTCACGTCAAACCGCTTGTTCTTCTACGGCCTTTTGATTACTTCTGTTTGGGGCAAAACGGATCACCATTATTAACGTCGTACAGGGGTGGGCAATTAATTTGGCTCATGGGCCACTTTGAAAAGGCCACGTATAGCCGAGGGCCGCACCTTCTAATGGCAAATTAAGCAAGTCTCGGTTCAAGTTCGCCTTAGCACGAACATTTGCTGTGATGCATTGGATTTGAATATTTTCCTGAATGCTTCCGCGGGCCATTGTAAACGCTGTGGCCCGCTGGCCGCTATTTGCCCAACCCTGACTTAGTAAATTTCTTAAGAAACGTTATTTTATTGCATTTTCGGTTCGAAAAACTGATAGTTTTTACTAAAGTTAGCGTGAGGACTGTTTCACGTTTTGTGTCTTCCTGGGTTGGTACCAGTACCATGGCTTGGCAAAAAAGGTTCAGTAAAGTGTCATATGAGTGCTAGTCAAGTGTTGATCGCACCTACCTGCTACATCACTTTGGTTACAAATGACGCTTTACCAGATTCTAACTTCTGCAGCCAGTGCAAGCCCTGAAAGCTCATAGCCTTAAAGTTGCTTCTAAAAAGTTTCACACAACTCGTGGATGCAAGAAAATGCTCTTTTTCCGCAAATGCACTTGATCCGTTATGCGCCAAAGACAAGACCTTGATTCGTTGTGCCCGAAATGGTAGCAATCAAAAATCCCCTCACCCTTGATATAAGCTATCTCTCAAGGTTGGGATCTTCATTTGTGATAGAAATTCAACATATGCTATAACAGGGGTTTCCAAACTTTTTCTGACCATGTACCCCTTCAGCATTTCCACAGATGAGTATGTATCCCAAAATCTTATGACAAAAAGGCTGAGTAAAATCACAAAATTCCACTGAATTTTTATTAGAACATTTAAATTTTTTGAACTATAAAGGGAGACTCCGTTTTCATTTATCAAAGTTAGTTTGTGGCAGCTGTACAATAAATGTACCACTTCAGATAGGCAAATGTACCCCTAGGGGTTCATGTAGCCCAGGTTGAGAACCCCTGTGCTAGAAGAATAGGGATAGGACAATTTTGCTAAAACAAGACGAAAAGTTAGGTTTGCTAGTAGCCTATACATCTGCCATACTAAATCTATGATTGCTCTAGTTGAGTACAGAAATAGGTGTTTGTATTAGGCTACTAATTTTTTACTCTGTACTGATCGTTCGTCCTGCGTCTTGATTAAAACTGAAAAGTTCTCTTTTCTGAAATGTTGCGAAGAGAAATTTATCTGTGACCGTTTGCGAAAACGTTGCACCAGGGTTGAATAAGCACGATGACGTCATCGAATGAAATTTCATGATAATCCCCCCCGAAATGAAGAGCTGGTTGCGTCCCTGCTCCAACGGTATATGTCATGTTAATTAAGCTTCAAGCTCAATATTCCCTTGTTACTTAAACGCCAGGGCCTCTGACAGGGGGGGGAAGTCGGGATGCCGGCCCAATCTGCAAAAGATTGTAAAGGAAATCCGGGGAGTGTTCGTTTTTCTGTTTTTAGGGGGGGCACGTTTTTGCCTCAGACAGGAAACTGAAGTTCAGTAAAGTCACATTGAAATGATTTTCCTTCTGACATGTTTGAT
>JGI24159J19872_10000502_pt1 | contig 35228 bp, 26 predicted proteins | sample Ectturendosymbi4_FD_19872 | JGI IMG/M metagenome (IMG submission 19872) | reverse complement strand
CCATTTATTATTAAGTAACAATAAGAGAACAATAATAATGCCGGTCAGAATCAAAGCAAATGGAAATTTCAGTGACGCAAGCGTCGAACGGTTTTGTTCAGTCAGAATAAATCGTATGATGAGCCTGAGTAACGCTGTTGACCTGGGTCGCCCCTGTAACAGCCTATTTGAATTTCAGGTGGTTCACCCAAACGTTTTCATAGTGTTTTAATTTCGTCTAAAATAGTGCAATTTAGACCTTCATATGGTGTATAGATAATGGCGTCATATTTCAATGCCTGTGACGTCACAGTTGCTAATTCAAACTACAAAATCTTCCATAGTTTTTTTGACGTGCATTTGTGCCTCCCACTTTGAAAATGGTTCCGCCACCCATGCCTATCTGCACTTTTAAAAACTCTTTTGTAAATAGCAGGAAACCAAAAACTGTGCTCGTATTACTGTAATTAGTCAAGGGTCATCACTTGGTCATATTTTGTCTCTTCTCCGTTGCACTGTCAGAATTAGAACAATTTCTTCCAGGTCAAAACATGCTGTAAGGTCTCAAAGTACGAACACTTCCGTCTCGTAACCTGATCTATGTGCCATGTATCCTCGCAAAATTCTGAAATTAACCAATTCACAAATCCAGTTGCAAAGATCTTCATGGTTAGTGATCACATCCACAAAGATCTTACAACTGCTCACACCACACAATCGGAAGCCCATTTGTCCAGGTAAAATTACAAACTACAGGTAGTTGCGCCAACACACTCGCATCAGCCCAACTACACTAGCACGCCATTTAAAAATTGTCAGCATATATGAAGTCTTGCCTTTAAGACACGCCGAACAAAACGTGTGCTTACATTTCAGTGCTCGAGGATCCTTGTATTGAGAACAGTAAATGGCGCAAGTGAGCATATCTTTCTCAAGCTGACTTTGCAGCTTATCATCGGAGAGCATGCTTGCAAAAGTAATCACAAACTGAAGCAATAGAGTCTGTCGGACCACATCTCCAGAAAGAGTAAACCCAGAAAAAATGTTTGTTAGCACTGAATTTCCTTTACGCTAGTCGCTGAAGTTGCATCAACATTTTTTCAGCCTTTTTGGGTAAACTCAACCGGACATTAAAACATATGCATGCAAATTACGCTCCTCAACCACACATATCACGTTTTTCGAACAACTCTGACCACAAACTGGACTGCACAATTTTCGGCCAGCAGGAAACGTGAACTACTATCTCCAATTGAAGAAAGTACTTGCGACATTGTTGGGAACTTTTGGCACCCCCAGTGATTAGGCGCCCCGCGCATTGAACCCCCTTGCCTCCCCCTAGTTACGCCCCTGCGAATACCCCATCACAACATTGCTGCCATGGTGTGTCTCAGAAAACACTTGACCAAGAACCATTTTGTAAGTTAACCGTGTAGTGTGTATGTCGAAAGGCCGAACGAAGGCTGACAAAAGTACGTAGTGCCTAAATCCCAATGAATATCGTCACCATTTTCCTAAGCTTCCTCGTTATCATCTCTGATTGTTTTGTTTTTTTCTATATTTCCCAACGAAGCAACGTCAGTGCTGCCTACGCTATGTGAAAGAAGCGCTGCTATAATGCACTGCTGTTTCGCGCTGGTGGTATATATGATACGTAAGAATTGTCCTTTACAACAGGTTTAAGGAAAAAGATTTAAAAAGACAAAAAAGGCAAAAATCGTAAAAACATACGAACCGTAAATCCGATAAATAAAAATAAAACAACTCACAGTATGTTTTTAGGCACACTGTAGAAGACCAGGGTTTTTTAAAGGCGTTTTAGGGATCCGATTCGCGTCCCTAGAATTGAAAATCGGGTCCCTAGTATCAGAGAAAATTATGATCGGGTCCCTAGAATCAGAGAAAATCGGGTCCCTAGAATCAGAGAAATCGGGTCCCTATAGGTCCGTACCAGGTACCTAACATTTTCCTTTAAACAAAACACTGCTCAGAGGTATCACATAGTCATCTGTGTGTCTCATAAATAGGTCCAAGGAGAGAGAAATTTACTTTCAGGTCTCTACGGTTCAAAATCGTGTCAGCAACCTTGCTCTAAACGCACTGGTATAGACACTTTTTGAAAGGCACCATTTGGCTAAAAACAGCATTTACTGGACAGGTTATATTTTTTTGAAGATAATGTGTACAAATCACATGCTATTTAATAACGTATGCCCTGTTTCAGGGACCGAGTTTCAGAGGGGACGGGAGGACATATAGCCCTTACTTCTGGTCAAAGGGGACACAATATCTGTTGTTTTCCCCCAATCTTTTGTGATGAAAATAATGTAGTTGTACAAATTTCATGGTTACATTACTGTCATCATGACTGTTGATATTTGTGTTGGTAAATTTGAATTAACCGAATAAGTGTATACATAGACGTCGCTCAATCATGTGACTGATTCGTGTGGTCTTCTTGTTAGTCGAATTCCTGCGCTGCACTAGTGTAGGCCTACAACCTGCAATATACAGAACAGGGTTGCCACTTCTAGTAGATTACCAAAGATCTTGTAATTTTTTATTTGATCTACGTGGTTTAGCGGTTCTAGTCATAATCTTGTGGTTTCTACTGTAGTATAGCGTAGCAGTACATTATTTTAATTCGAACTTGATCAAATCTGAATTGATAATCACAATTGACAAGTATTAGCACCGTACTGTAATATGTAAATATATCATTTCCATACTTCGCCTCCCATTTTAGCAATTTTACAAAAGATCGTACAGTAGAATTTGTCTAATTCGTCATCGTTTAATTCGTCGGTTCGCTCAATCGTTACTTTTTCGTCGGTCCCGGCAAAATTCCTATCGTTTGTGTAAATTTCTGTTTGTCTGATTCGCCATCGTCTAATTCAGGGGTTCTCAACCTCTTTTCTCCCGTTAACCCCTTGCCAGCTTCCTAACATAAAATTTACCCCTTGTTTTCTGTTTACTCACTAGCCCTGTAGAACAAAACCAAGTATTGTAACTTCAGAATCATTAAATTTACCCCCAGGATAGGTAAAATTTACCCCCAGGGGCTAAATTTACCCCCGGTTGAGAACCCCTGGTCTAATTCGTCAATTCGCTCAATTCGCCACCTCTTTCTATCCCTAAGAAGCGTTGTGTTCGGCTAATACGTCATTTGCAGTTTCGCTTTTGATGTTGTAGCTATAGTTTAACACGTGTGGGAATTCAAACAAATAAAGGATCTTTATCTGAGAATTGTTGCGCCTCGCAATTTGTTTATTGAATTTCTACAGGAGGTTCGAAGCGCGACCTGACTAGCCATAGAAAGAACGCGGAAAGTCTTTAGGTTTATTATAAAGATTTAAAAGGTGCCAGATTAAAAATGGAGCAGTCTAGATAGAGTAGAAGAATTAAAGAGTTTAATTTAGTAAACAAGCATAACCTAAGCAACCATAACGTAATAATTTGTGTTTTACTGCAAATAAAATCACTATGTATACGAGTTACTATGATAAAGTATACGAATTGCTATGACAGAATTTTCACCTGTTTGCATAATTCATCACGTAGCCTAAATCCTCATTTTTTTCTAATACCCTTGAGGTGACGAATTAGGCAAATTCTACTGTACTACGGTTGAGTGAACATGATGACGTCATCGAAAATGCAAATACTGTACTAATATTATATCTGTGTGATATGCACAATAACATGCATAACACACAAAGTTTGTACTCTCCAAAGTTTGCTAACAAACTCGATCCCTGCTCTATTTGCTGCAACAGGCGGATTATAGGTGCCAAACCACATTCCAACGTGGTCAGGAGGTGTTACTCAGATATGTAACTCAAAGTCACTTTGGTTGGCGTAGGTACTTGTTCTCTGTCCAGTTCAAATACAAATTCATAGATATGGGACTAAGGACAAATTTTAAGAGCAGCAAGCATTTTGTACATGACTAGTCTGAGTCGGTTTTAGAAGTTGCAGGTCAAAGATCAATTTCATGAAATTTAAACTCATAGGAGACTTGAGCTCGATCTTGAATTTGGAAATATCTGCGTCGATCACGAAACCACTGTAATGAACTGCAGTTATAGATCTTCAAGCAAGAGGGAAAATCTTCAGATTTTAGCGAGGATCTGCAATCACAACGTTTTTTCGCGAAAATTACATTTCGTTATTTTCAAATTTCAAGAAAAGCGATGTTGTTGTGTGTGACATGCTTGGTTGCGACCATTGCATTGATTGCAGTTGACATATTTGTGAAAGAGAGAGACAGAGATTTATTGTTTCATGTGACTCAGCTAATAAGAAGACAATACAAAAAGCCATCATGCCCAAACAGTGGCGTAGCAAGGCCAAGTGCGCCCGGGGCCGACCAAAAAAGTGCCGTCCTTTCCACCCCTCAAGTTTGATTAGAATTTAAAATGAAAGAAGGTCATGTTTCGTGCCTATTTCAAGGTATAACGATGAACAAAGCATCTTGAAGACCACAATCAAACACTCACAAACTGAAATGTGTCTTGTTTTTCATTATTGATTATGAGACTTGCTTTTTCTGCTTGCCGCTACCTTCCTCATCATTACTTTTTATATTTTTTGCCTTCTTTACATATGCGTATACAACCCCCACAAGTTTCATCAAATTTTCTTTCCTTTTGGTTTTTAGTCCCCGGTAAGCACACCGCATGGCATTTCAATAGCTTACTTATTCCAGAGGATCAAATGAAAATATTAAAGGGTATGATGGCGGCATAGCTACTTCACAGATGTAAACATTTATGTACGTTAATATTTTGTGTATAGTTCCCTCGTCTTTAATTAAAAAAAGTATATATACTGCATATAGCAGAATATAATAATAAATCTGAACATCAATCTCAGTGATGCAAAGAACGTTTCGTTGTTCACTTCACGTTTCAGTAGTGGTATAAATCTCTTAGAATATATAAAAGGCTTCAAACTTTAACTCTGTCGGCGCTTGTGCTGGGATCTATTTTGATACAATAGGTGAAATAGGCTTAAAACTGGCTCTGGTTGAGAAACGTTTGACTTGCAGCCTCGATTGTGACCTGCACACTTGGTCTAGTTGTTGGGCTTCTTTACACGTACGCAGTGTTAATTACACGTACGCAGTGTTAATTCTTGCCTTTGTTCTTTGCCAACAGAACCATCTTCAAATGAAGGTCTTCAGTTGGGGGGCTTTACGTTTGCGCAAGGGGGCTTGACATTCTGAAATTTGACAAAAAATCCACTGATATATAGTGCTTCACATTTCAATTTGGGGAGGCTTGGAGCTTTGTTTGAGAGGCTAAGCCCACCAAAGCCCCGTGGCGACAGGATTGGTTGCCAACAAACGCCTATTTCGAAAAATGTATCACCAAACCATGCCAGGTGGGACATAAGCCTTATTAATTCTCAGCGTCTTACGTTCGACGGTAATTATGCTGAACAACTTTATTCAGTACAGCCAATGACAAGTTGTACAACTGTTTCGCTCAACGCCGCGTTTAGCAAAAGCCCTCGCCGAAATCATATCTAAAAATATCCTTTACCCTTGTGTTAGGTTTTCATAGTAAGGTTATTGGCACAAATTCATCAAAATGAGAGCAACACCTTTTCTAAGCTTTTCATGTTGAAATGAATATGACTGCAAATGTTCAATATTGTACCGTTGAACAAAGGAGACTTTTATGAACTCACACTGCCTATCGGCTGGCTCTGATTCATTGTACTTGCAGTTGAAACCAACAAGCTGAGCTCAAAGTTACCCACGCAAACACACTAACTTCAGTACCAGCTTCAAGAACATCATTTTCCGATACCATCACGTCATGCAGAAAAACAGCAGTTATGCTGAAACTGAGCAACGTTCCATTTGCAGAGTTCTTCACTTCAACCGCCAAAATTTAATGTTCATAAGCCCACTGAATAGGCTACCGCTATTGGCACTTATTGAAAATATCCCACAGAACATTAAAAAATGGCATTACATGTGCCACTGCCATTTCGGCGACGGCAATTATGGGCAGACAAACGCCGGAAACATGCTTCTTACCGAGGCAGTTAAGGTGAACGCTCCTGCCCAAGAGCGCCACGGCAATTCACTCAGTATCCGTGGGTTGAACACCCAAGCTTCCAATTGAGAGGCGGACACTTTACCTGTGAGCTGTCGTCGCCCCAGCGAAATATTCATCGCTAATGCCTAGGTGTCAGGTGATGTTATGATGTGCCATTGGGGCGTTACAGAAAAACCAATGATAAGAGAAAAAGGATTTAAGCCAGCCTTAACTATTTACCATGATTTCATGCAACGTCTTTTTAATCAGAATTTGAGAGGAAAAGCAATATAAACCGAAAAGTACTTGGGCCCTAATGTTGGTTAGTCTGCTGTGATTGTCATCTCTTTCCTTTGCTCAATGACTTTTGACTGGGGTGGCGGAAATATCTTTGTCTAGAGAGGAAGGTGTAGGGACTGGACTAGGGCACAACTGCCCCAAGTAAGTGTGTTAAAAAGCCCTGATTTCAAGACAAACACTGGAGCTCTTCAGCGCACTGGATTTGACCCAGACTTTTGATGAAACGTATCATCAATTTGCTCACGCCACAGCCACAAGCCGTGTTTTTTTAGGCTAGCCTACCAATCCAGGGCTTCTAAACGCAAAACCGAAGAGTTAGAACTTTTAAAACTTGTAAAAATTAATTAAAAAATAATAAAGAGTCGTCGGAACTTCTAAACTCCTTTCAAAACTTAATTTCTAATCAGAAAAGTGCCGCCCCCTAGAAGGTGCCGCCTGGGGCCCCCCGGGCCCCCCCTGGCTACGCCACTGTGCTCAAAAAAGTATTTAATTTTTAGTGGAAATTATAGTAACTGAAAACACAGTGGCAAAAGGACTGATTAGTGTGAACAAAGTTTGTCACTGTGTCACTTACGATTGGTGAAAAACCATGGAGATCATCTGGTCAACCAACCTGTTTGAAACATTTTGACAAGTGTTAGAAAATAACAGTTGAAAATAAAATAAGCACATTCAGAAAAACAAACAAACAAACACAGAACACGGTGAGATAAAATTACAGATGAAAGGAGCATGCCTACGTACACGAAGGAGTGGATCTAGTCTCACTGAGGAAATTCAGTGCCGTCCAAAAGTTATTACACAGCAAGAACTAAATACAACAACTGACGACGTAAAAAAGCCGCAATTGTGGGCATAAAAAACAATTATAAGCATGGATATGTATTTATAGGCATAGACGATTTCTTCGTTGCTTTGGATCCTAATCTTAGATTAGGGGTGCAAGATTATCATTTTTCGCATCTGATTGTGATCACGCTTTTAACCAATTCTCGTGCAATTGATACAAGCTTTGGTTTCAGTTGGATAAAGGGCAGTTGTCTTGACGGAGATCCACCGTAGACTTTCTGTGTTAAGTCGCTCCTACTTTCTTAGTTATTTACTTCAGAAGTTTTGCGCTGGAGCTTATGACATTTTCTCGAACAATGAAAGCCATGCTTTTGCAGTTACAGTGCTCTGGCACGCGCGCAATGCAAGCAATTTACCCCTCCGGGACGGGTAATGGACTCAATCTTGTGGTTTGTTACAAAAACAGATGCACCGGTGAAAGGGTCACCTCTTTGATCAAAGTTGACTTGCTTCTATTTAAGCTTAAATGCTTAGTCAATGGGTATGAAAAGATAACAAGAAAGAACAAGGCACGTTTACTCCATTTTTATGGAAGACTTTGAAGGATTCTACATGTCGCAATTTCATCACTGATTTTGCATCTTTATGGGAGCAATCGATTGAACTATTGTATAGCACAGTGGAAGTGGCAATAAATAAATTAATAAACTGTACGGAATCGGTAGTTTACATAACACCAAATGTTCCGATTGGTTGTCTTGCTTCCCGTTAAGTGTACAGAATTAGGTTCACGGACAAGGCTTAAGAGTGATCATGCAGAGATGAACTGGAGAAAATCAGCAAATCCAGATTGATTTGTACAACGTCCCAACATCTTGTAAAACCGTTTGAGATCTCTGAAAGCAGAACCGCAGATGAATCAAAAAAACTCCACAAAAACTGTTGTGGCCTAAGGAAAACAAAGTTTAATGAGAGCAGTAATTGAAGAGTACGTTTTTTGGGCATTTTTTCGGTAACGTTCGAAGTTGTACTATTCTACGTCAGGACACCGTAATTCCCTTTCCCCAGTGTTTCTTGTGTTGCTGATGTTTTGTGGGTTTGACCGTGACGTACAGTACAGTGAGCAAAAAGTTTCTGAAAGTCTCAACTAACACGAACTACTTCTGTGCTGCAAGTCGTTCTGAAAAATCCTCTTCTAAGATGTAGAAATGTAGGTGTGACCGCTTTGCTCAATCAGAGTAAAAACGGGAAAAAGCGGATTTATGTCAAAGGGAGAGAGGCCTAATTACGCCTTCAGCAGTAAGTACGAGCGTTTTGGATTAAAACGTCCCCTTCCACTTCTTACTGCCAATTTGGATTTGCGAGGGTCAAGCTTGCCCTTCAGCTGAACAACACAATAAACGGGAATGGACAAGAATGACAACCGTTGTATCGAACTCGTGGAAACAGTCGCACTGAGTTTGTTTATATAGCTCGTTATATGAACACGCGCCGGGGAGGAAGGAATGCGCAGCTCGTGCTACAAAAGGCTTGTTAGGAGAGGCAGGCTTCGACACGAAATCGTCGCCATCGCGGGATCCTGTACGAGATGGATTAACCGCAGAAATACGAAGGCGGTGTTCCCACGACTTAGGAAAAAATTCTGAGAAATATTGTTTTTTTCTTCAACTGTTGTCGAAAGGTTTGCAGCTGACCATGTATTTGATAATGTTTTCTAGGAAAAGACAGTGAGTGTAATGTCCGAACGACGCGATCGCGTATAGAAACGAATCCAGCAATAGATAACAGTGCGAGGTCAAATCCCAGCATTCTGCAAGTATGGCGAAACCTCTCATCAAAGACAGCAGCCTGTAATTTAAGTTAGTGCGCCTCGCACATTAAATTTCCGCTTCAGCAAAGAACGGAACGTTGAAATGAACCCTTTTCGAAAGAAGTACTGTAAGTGCTAGACCCTTATCGAATGGTCCTGATTGAATAATGACCAGGTGGCTGGAGTTGAACGTGCCCAGATGTTCGAGTGCTCAAACAATTAGCCGCACCTGTCCGAGAGACAAGTGTAGGTCAGTGTTGAAGCCATTGATTGCTGAATTGCCAACAAAGAAGAATTTACTAGAATCGAAATTTGAGGCCTTGTTTTTATGCAGGAATTGTAATGTGGTGCGGTCTTTGTGTTACTGAGCATTTGTCGCAAGAGGTTGGAACCGAAACTTGCTCTACAAATACGTAGAATACCTTTCAGGTGAAAACAAGATGTTTGTAGGGTGTTCGCTTTTTGCTGTAATCTCGTTTGATATGCAAATACAAATGATGCATAGTTTCAATAGCACATTTGTTGTTAAGTATAGTACAAATTAGAACGCAGTTCAAAATGAGCTTGTAGTAACTTAGTTACATAAAACTATTTCAAAAATTTTGATTCTATTTGAATAAGAGATGATGATGCCTACTTCGTAGGCGAAACATATACTCTGTAAGATCTTAGTGTTTGATTCTTTGCTGAAAAAGGATTTCTTTCCATAGACAGATTTCAAAAATTTTGATGATGTTTTAAAAGTGGTTATGTATCTTATTTCTCGAAACTTTTCTGGCTTATTGCTGGTTTTTATGTTCAAAATACAAGCAAGCCCCGCTCAAAAAGAGCCAATTTAAGATTTTGTCCAAGTCTCTATTTCAATTTTTACTTAGTCCAGGAGACGACATCATTCTCCAAAAGGTTTAGATATATTGAAAAGATATTATATGCAAATTATTTATCGCCATTTTTTCTTTAAAAAAACAAACGTTTTCAACAAGTAATGCCTGTGACAGACCATACTGCATGGTCGTCCTCAGACAAAACGTGAAACTCAACCAATGCTTTCGAGATAATACAACATAAATACGGCATGACTGATCACACTTTGTGATTTTCGAGAATATAACAAAATTTCCTAAACAAATTAGATGACAACATCTAATTTTCTAATACTTCATTCACTCAATATTGTACAAACGTAATATTATTGTTCTTTTCTACCCCGACTTTATTAATGACCATCCAAAGTCACTGGACTGTTTGCAAAAAAACGCGATATCACCATTGCGCCTCTACTGATCTTATAGAATAAAGGTGTTATTTCTAGTTGTTAACGATTTATTAGATTATTAGAGCGATTTCACAATTTTTTTTCATTTTCTGGCTTGATCAAGTGCTTGGTAAGACAACGCAAAACCGTTCGATATTGTATGAAAAAAAATTTGTTCTGATGTGTAAAGCTAAATTAGCGTCCAAATGAAATTATGTATGTTGAATTAGTCAAACAACTTTAATGACATAGATTGTAAAATTAAGTTAAATGATGATCCCACTTTCTTAAACTAACTGATGATGCTTTATGTCAATGGTTCTTAACTTTTTCTCTACGACGTTCCCCTTAAGTAATTGTCCTTTGTTTCAAGCCGCCCTGACATTAAGTTGTAAAAGCAAATGAATTTGTTGATAAATCTATTCATCAAACTTTCGATGTTGCAGAGCTCGCAAGGGGCTCGCGCCCCCTTGGAAATTTATTGACGCCTTCCTGGTGAAGTTTGCCGACTCTGGAACCACCATCTTTATTTTTTCACGTCTCTGTTATGCGAGATACGTTGTCAGTTACCCAGAAATGCTTGCAGAAAATTGCCAAGAAACAACTTTTTGCAGCGTTTTGCGGTTGTACTTTCCATGAAACTGACAGCTGCACGTATACTCAGTTGTCAATAGTCAAATGTTATTGGAGCGCCCACAGCCGAGTTGCTCCCGTTCTAAGTTTATGCACGTGATTAGTAGGACCTAGGGTTGAATTCGTTTGTGAACAACTACAGACTGGAAGTGGTCTAGCTAATTACTGTGCCTGGAGAATGGTAGGGACTTGGGTTAAGTTAGTTTCCATCATAAAATGAAATTTCGTTACTTCCATTTCAGGAAACCATTTCCTTGCTATGCTAACCCTGAAGCTTCGGGACACTCCTGCCAAATAATCTTAAATGTTTGAATAAAGATCAGTCGTCATATACAACTGCTGGCTGTGATAACAGATCGAAGGCCAGCACGCACCAGCAACGATTGGATCATACGCAGGTTGTCGAGTTGATGTTTGAGGCGTTATCGATTTTTAATAAAGGTGCGATGAAATGTACACATGCTGAAAGCACCGGCCGGAACCAAGTGCTCTGACGTGAAAAACATGACCGAAGTGGTTGGATTAGAGTCGATTTGCTTGCCTGCTTTCAAGCAACTATGGACCGCTAATAAAAACAACTTGAGCTTTCCAGAACTGAGAGGTGATTATCGAGTGAGACGTGACAGTTCGTGCAGCAAACAGACGATCAGGAGCTGGACCACTGAATCGAGTGATGAAGATAAACACAACTCTATCGGATGGGACGAAAGCGTATTTCCCGAATTGAGTTATGGAAACAAACGGATGGATTTGCAAAATAATTACGCAGTGGCGCTATCTGCAGAAGTTTACGGGCTTTTGTCTTGGCTGCAAACGCTCACAGAGCAGTTGACCAAGCTGGGAATTCACATTCAACATCCGGACCAGCGACAGCGCGTAAGCAGAATCCTAGCTTTCACTGTTGTTAAGGTAAGCTAACATTATTATTAACCTAACTGTTGCCAGGGATATCTAGAAACACCAGGGATATATCTAGGAGTGTCTAGATATCCCTGATTGTTGCAATGGCATTCTATGTCAATCTAATATGGAAACGGTAGTCTTGTAAAAACTTTCCAAAATTTTGGGTGTTTTCAAAATTTATATCAAAGCTTTTTGGTACAGTTTTTATGTTTGGAACATGTTGGCAAATCGCTGTTAACAGCATGGTCGTAATAATGGGTAGACATGGGCCTCGCAAGGATTTTTTCCAGAGGGGGCAATAGTGGATTTTTCCAGAGGTAGCCTTAAGGAAATTTCCAGGGGGTGCAAAAGTGGTGAAATTTCATTTTTCCTTATCGAAATTAAGAAAAATACCTTTTATCCTAAAAATGTAAAATTTCAAAACGCAGGGGGCAAAGACCCCCTTTCCGACGCCAATGTGGGTAGAAAAAGGTTAGCTGCCTTACCACAGCGCATATAAGTTGCGTTTTGTTGGACAAAACTGAAATTCGTCGGGCCAAAGTACTAAATTCTGGACGTATTAAGAAGTGTTTAGAGCAAATCTAAAAAGCGAGTAAGGTTGTTTATTAGCTCGTTGGCCAAACATGCTGGCTACCAGGCACATGGCTTTGCCAATATTTGGGTATAAACTTGGTGAAGCCAAATGGCGAAATTTCAAGAAGTATTGCCACCTGTGGACAAAAAAATTTACATAAACGCTACATTGTTTAGCAATATTGTTGATTGCTTGTTACATTATAATTTTTGCTACATTTCCTACTATAATTTTGCTACTTTTCCTGCATTGTTTCATTTTTGGTCTCTTTATTACAAAGCGTTTTACAAGGAATTTTGTCACTGCTATTTTTCGTAAAAGATGGCACGGCTGTCCACCTTTGCTACAAAAAACAGCTAAAATTTTTCATGTTCGCAATTGCACGAAAAAAACGAAGTAGACATTCTCAACAAGATTTATCAAGCGATTGATTCGCTGCGATGAAAGGAACATTTTTGGCAGATTTTAGCTTCTTTTTAACAGATTTTTGGATCACTTCGTGCTTTTGCCTGATTACGCAGAAGTCTCAATTTTTTTTCATATAGCACTTCGAGCAAATGCTGCTTTAAATATCTGTTTGGTATGAAGTTGCAAAAACAGCAACGCAAATAGTTTTTTCTGCAATGCCTTTTGGTTACCTTGCCATCTACTCACTAATTTCTCCGGTGGAAAAACTACGNGTTTCCTGGTGTTTTCCTTGCACAAATTTACCACAACTTGCGCTTTGCATTGATGCAGTTGTCAGCAATGACTCCTTGAATTTTTATGTTTGGCCAGGTGCAGACACAAAGGGATGGCGGGGATGTTTAATTCCGCAATCCCAAGACGCCATGATATTTACAAAGTCAAATTAGGGTTGTCGTGTTGTTTTTTCTGTTTATGTTACATTTTTTCAGTTTCGTTATCGTTATTGCAATATGCTTAACGTTCGTGCTTCACGTTAAAGTTACAGTCACACAACCCTTATCAAATTCAGGCAATTTCAATGTTCTATATCAGGGGTCTCCAAACTAAGGCACACGGGCAAAATCCGGCCCGCGAATCCATTTCATCCAGCCGCAGAGACATTTTGTGAATAACGAAAAAAATAATATATTTACGAAAAAATTGTTCATTTGGTACAGTACATTACAACATATCTAGAAACATACGTAATATTTCCGGCCCTCGAACTGTTGTGCAAGAGCTTATGTGGCCTTCGGACGAAAAAGTTTGGAGATATCTGTTCTATATCAATGGTTCGCAAACTTGCTTGAGACGTTGCCCAAACACAGGTAGCGATTATGTCTTACTACCCTCAATATTTTGCGTCGTGAAAAGAGCGCAACCAGTATTCTTGTGTCTATATTGTTCTTATTACTTTTCAGTAAGTTTATTTAATCACTGCAAAATATTCAGTATAAGAATCCAACCGTGAACTACTACTTCATAAAAGAACAAAAGAAAAAATACAGAATTCTTTCCGCGTTACCCCCCGAAGAATCGCACATTATCCCCAGTTTGGGAACCACTGTTCTATACTAAGGCGTTTCATAAATTATGGTCAAGCTCCGTTTGGGAGATGTCGCATACCTGGAAAGAAACGTGCCGTTATAAATATATCTTTGATGTATTGTAAATTAATTTTTGATAAAGACAGGTGATGGCAAACAGACAAAGAAATCCTAGAAAGAAAATTCATCAATTTAGTCTTTTTTTACTATGAATGGCTTTGAAGTAGATACACGGGCTGCAGGCAGACGCAGAAGGTGCAGCATTTTTTCTCTCCTTGCTTCCAGCTGATTTTAAACAGAGGCGGAAGATGTTGAATACCTGGAAGCAAAATGCATCATTTCAGCATAACCTAATGGACGATTAATTTTATCAAAGACAGGGCAATGTTTGACTAGCTGCATTATACGAGTCAATGTTTGAGTAGCTATTATACGAGTCAATGTTGTTATTATACGAGTCAAGCTATTATACGAGTCAATGGTATTATACGAGTCAATGTTGAGTGTCAATGTTTGAGTAGCCGGTATTATACGAGTATAGAGACAGGAGGAGCAGAAACAGGCAGGAGACGCATCATTTCAATACATGTTTGTTGCAATTTGGACGGAGAGGGAGGTTCTGCCTAGGCCTAACGCCAGGGTGCGCTGCCATCAGGAAAGGTTTAACAAAAGTGAATGTTTATCAACGATGTAGTGGGGCGGGAACACGGTTTTCGGGTGTGGGAACGCGTTCCCAAACTTGTTTCACAGCAATCGGACTTAAAGATGTGTCTTTTACCTAGATTTCCTGTGTGCAGCTCCAGACGTCGCATAAATGATTAAATGACAAGCCATCGCTTGCCCAGGTCCCCAGCATAAATGGCTAGTTATTTTTGCGTTCCCTCACTTCGTTCTTAGCACTACACCCTGGTGTTTATACGGGTAACAAAGCATGGTCCAGCAGACAGATTGGGAACTTTCTTATAATTTCTTGATTAGCTAGTGACAAGCAAATTTTGTAAAAAATATTAGGATGCTTAGATGTACGTATATTTATAAAACAATACTTTCCAAGCTTGCAAGCTAGATTTTTAAGTATTCTTTGTTTCGGTTATCGACCTTCTCAGCTTTTGAAACTGCGTTTAATTAGTTGTATTTTTCCTTTTACCTTTTCCAATCTTTTCATCGAGTTTGCTTAATAATAAAACATAAAAACCTCCCGCTTTATTAATGTCACATGATGCTTGTTTCCAAATAAGCTTATGTTGCTTTGTTTAGAACGATATGTGTACTTTCTGACATAAAGTGTAATTGTTTTAGTCAGAGTCAGGCCAATTTTTGATGCCATTCAGGAAACGGAAAATACATTGAAATAGTAAACTTAATGCTTGAAGATGACAAAAACATTTTACTGCAGGTCGAGAACTTCACCTATTGCTTCATCAAACAAACTTCAGCAAAAGATTGAGATTTTAAAAAATTTCATCAAAGCATTTGTTTTTCTGTTGCAAAATACTGCCTAACTTATGCTTCCAAACACCAGTTTCCTTCGTAGCAAACACAAAAAGATATGTACATTTGATAATAAATGATTCACCAAAACGGTAGCGACCTCATATTGCAATATTTGTTTCATTCAGTTGTTTGCTTAAACATGACTACGGTTACGGCAGCTATCTCCGGAATAAAAAAACATGCCTTCAGCGAAAGCAGGCGAAAGCCTAGAGACTACATTGAGCGTTCATGTCACCATCATACCTGCTGCTGGAAAGCTGTACATAAAACCGATCTGTTTTGGTTAAAACACCGTGAAAATTAGTGGTGGCTTGACGATTGGCTTCAGTTCCTAAAACAAATTCTAGGTATCAGAAAATAGAAATCGCTAATTACCAATTCGAAGTTTTGTAAGGAACTCTTTTCATCATCGGCAAAATTCAGTGAATGATGCAAAACAGGCAAAAATACAAAGCGGTCAATTTGCGATGCATACACAAGAAAAAAGTTTGTGGTTGAACGTCTTGGGATGCTTTTGCTGATGATGAAAACAACTGTTTTTGAAACACAGCTTTATTTCTTTCAAAAAATTTTTTCTGTGCTTTACGCTTTGTTGTTTTTGATACGACGTCGCAAGAGCTCAAGTTTTACCGAGGTAATAGAATAATATTGGGATTTATTAGACAGCAATGAATAAACGGCACAAACATGATTTAACTCTGTCTGGATTAAGTACCAATGTAAAATTGAAGTGAGATATTGCAAAAAAGTTCTAATCAGATGTAGCACAAAATAAGCAGTTAAGCACGCCCACTTTAGTGATATTGTGGAAAGCTTATCGGTTGCAAATCAGCTCTACACCAGGCTGGCGGAGTTAAACATAGTGCAAAAATGTTGGAGCAACCTTCCACCAAAGCTTCCAGTGTTTCCTGCTGTATCTGACGTTTTTTTTTAGGCGGTCGATCTCTGCTGAGGGCCAACGTCAAATGCCGTTGTTATAATCAAAGTGTCATTTACAACATTTTGCTTCATTTCAAATGGTGTTTGTAGGCATTTAAAAAAACAGGTTGTGCAATGTATACAACGCTGTACAATAGACGGCAAACTCGTACGAAATTCGTGGCCTGACGAATGGTTTTGGACAAAAGGTCAGGGAAACGAACGCCATACTTCTTTTCAAAACCATTGTTTATGGATTTAAGAACTACGCTTATGTGCGGCGCCTGTGTAAATACTTACGTGGTAGCGAAAGCGTTACATGGGAGAAGTGGCGCAGGATTACTTATTAACAGCGTGGTCCAATCATGCGAAGTGATTAGAATGCTTGCACAAGGCAAATCTTTCTTTTCGCAACTAGATTGCTGAAGCGGACCTTGAAAAAAGGCGTCTATTTCGTCATCAGCTGCTAACAGAGGCCAACGACTACCTTTCGTACTCCAATAATAGACCTCCGGAAAACACAAAAGGCAGACAAAAGACCGAAAGCATTGACGACTGCGAATATGAAACACTACACTGTTCTGCGGGAGTGAAGGCTGGACGGAATTCTTTCCGCGCTTTCAGTCGTGCTTTACGTGGAGGCGGCGAGCATTGTAACTCGTCAGACTTGGGAGGGCGAAGGTGCGGCGGCGTTACTTTTGCAAGCAGCCATTTGGAAAAGATCGAGTATTTGTGGAAGTTGGCCAGGGTTCAGGTGCAAGTTTTGAAAATTCAGCTGAACAACAGACTGACCCCGCTTGAGACATCGCGTTTGTTCGCGGACGATGTGATTGGCCGCGCTGCTGCGAGCAGTTCTTGTTCCGCTTCGCTAAATCTCGATCTCAAAGACATTGGAGAAGACATTGCACCATTAGCAAGCTCGCCTGAAAAGTGTTTGAGGATCGGCATGACGCATATGCCGAAAGACAGCTCCATAGCTGGCAGCTACGACAGCGGCATCGACCGTTGCACGACTTCATCCAACTTGGACGCTTCGTCGAGTGCGAAAGACGACGGATATTTCACGAGGTGGGGAGGGGGTGACGAGATGTGGTTGAACGACGATGAGGCTGTTGCCGCCGAAATCGACGCCGCGTTGCAGGTATGTTACAGTGTAGATGTAATCACTTCAAGCAGCGTGTCTCGAAAAACTATTTCCAGCAAAATTAAAAATCTCACATTACGCATTCGCTGGCATTTGCGAATTTCGTTTGTAGGCCGATTTCCTTATTGTCTGCATTATAAAAATGGCCTTACTTTCTTTCTGAAACGAGGTTGCAGAACATCTGAAAATTATTCCTTTTCTATGTGGCTATTTGATGACTTGCGAACTACTGCAATTTCGCAAAAACTAAAATCTGATGAGATGGTAAAAATCTTACGTTTGTACAAATCTTCTGGTTTGTTTGTTGACGTGAGACAGCTCTGAGCAGGTACTGGCACTCAACTGTCGTAGAACGAAACCAAAACCAACAATGGCGAGTCCACCTAGAAGAAAATAAATAAAAGGCAAGGTTCTTTAAGGTGTTTCAGAGACCCGATTCGGGTCCCTAGAATTGAAAATCGGGTCCCAAGAATCAGAGAAAATTATCAAGGGAAATATGTAAAAACTATCAAGGGAAATATCCTTTCGGGTCCCTACAGGTCCATACCGGGTACCTAACATTTTCCTTAAAAAAAACTGCTAAAAGGGAAAAATTACAGCAGCTGATCAAACACTTTTTATGTGTACTAGATGTTTACTTGTATATACTCGGTAGGGGACAAGCGAGTATGTTGAACCAAAGCGGGATTTTGATAAAGTTTTGAAGTTGAGAACAAACGGATGTGGGAGTGAGTTGGACTCACGGCCTTTCGGCTTAAATTCGCTGAATGACAACTGCATTTGTTTCTATAAAAGCAAATGCGTTGATCTGTTCCTACGCTGAAGGCATGCATAATAAGCAATCGGGAAAACGACTTTTGGAAAAATGTTAAATATATTTTTGCGAGCTCTTGCGTAGTGAAAGTTGGAATATTGGTGAACTAATTTTCAAAACTCTCAGCAAAGGAGGTTGCGGAAAAATTGTCTTGTTACTGTTATATCCAATTCGCGATGAATTATGTGTAAAATCAACAATTGCAAGGCACACTAAACAGACCGAACTTCAGTTTGAGTCTTGCTGTAGATGCGAAATGTAAGGAGTTCATTCTCTTAATAGGTTACTGTTGAATATTAAATGCTGTCGATTTAGAAACAAACACAGTCATTTGATTTTAACTAACTAGTAGCTGAAGTTTGAATCTGCCGCCCTTTATGACTTTGTATTTTATTTTAATTAAACGGAAAATTAGCTGCTGATGATGTGAACTGTTCACCGAATTGGCCCAAAACTTTGTACCACTGCGCACTGGTTCTGGTGACATACACCGTGCACGACCTTTCCGTACATCAGCGCAAAACTCGATACATGGCAACTCAATACATGGCAAGTTCTTCTGAACCTGGAGTCAATCGACACCGCTCCGAGGCAACAAAAGACGACAGATGCTGCGCATATGCTTTCACCTACCGACTGCTGAAGTGAAACCCATTATAGTACGCAATGCGAAAAAATACACATAACACTTGAAACAAAATGTGTGGATCACGCTATCCGATTAAGACGTCTTTCAACTAGAGCTTTGTGTTTTTGGTGATGTATACGTGCCTGCTGTCAGGTGAATGCAACAAATCGACAGTCTCAGTACAGAGAACCAAGCATTTTTAGGCTTGATAAAGGTGCTTTAAGAGGGGTCCTAAACGCTCTGTTGCGGCCCTGTCCATTTGCAAAGACGCACCAGCGCACATTTGTTGTTGCTTTCAGGGATTAAGTTTCAAGAGTAGGAAGCTCGAGTTACCTCGCGAAGGTCAATCAACATCTGGTCTTAACATCAGGCGCGTTCATGGTGGCAGGTCCACCGGTGGATACAGTGAAAGGGACTGGGAGGAGATATACGACACTGTTGACGTAAGCAGATAGGGTTTCAGACAATTTCTTTTTTGTTTGTCTTAATCATGTTTCCAAGAATAGATTCACCTCCACACCATGCTGTACGTCAAAATTTCGGTAATTAAATTATGCCACCCGCTCACAATGTGCTAAACTAGCAAGTATCTTGTGTTTGTTCTTATCGTAGAACAAACCGATTCTCGACGACTTAGAAATACGTAAAACTGTGTCCAAATAGTCTCTTTGCAAATAAAATAAAAATCTGGTACATGACGCACATACACCCTTTTCCTCCTTACTCACTGAGAGCCCGGTGTAACAACTATGGATGAAAACTTTGCAAAAAAATGCTTGTTATCTTGTATTCACTTCACGTTGTTTCTTTGGCAAAAAAGTTACTGTCATGAACGTTAAAGGCGCTCGCACGCAGCAATTATTTCGGCCTATTTTAAGCAAACAACTGATTTTTTAGTTCAGCTTAGTCCGCTAGACGGACTTTCATTAATAGACAGCCGAGAGTAAATCTAGGTACATACTACCAGTGATTCTCAACGCGGTCCAGGTGGACCACCGGTGGCAGTAGCGTACCCTGTCCAAAAATTTGGGGGAAGTCAAGAAACGTTTTGGATGGAGGGGCAAAATGTTTGATTTTAGGTGAAAAACACTATTTTGTTTGGGATACCGCCTCTCNAAGCACAAAATGATTATATGTTCTAAAAGTTGGGGGCATGGCCCCTGAGGCCCCACTGGCTACGCCTATGACCGGTGGTCCACAGAGAGTTCCATAAATCCTCGGCAAAACGTTCCTGATAACTGTAACCGTTTGTGCAATAAATTAAGTCCACCTATGTGCAATGTAGTTTCGACGTGTTGTTCATGAGGTGTCAACAAAGCAAAGTGGTCCATCGGATATTTCTTTAAAAAAGATGGTCCATGGGAAAAAAAGGTTAAAAACCACTGCTAGTATATACTGTACATTACTTACCTTCCCGCTGCGGATTGGACAAATTGTCATTTTGGTGAAAAGTTCAGACAGTATTCCCCTACAAGGCTGACCTTGTAAATTGGGACGACAGAAAGATTCTGCATACTATTGCTGAACGGTATACCGTTGCCGGACAGTATTACTCAGTCAGTCTTGGGATTAGCTTTAATTTTCTCGATAACTATTTTTTGTGTATAGACCAACATATCTTTGCGAAACAGTATTCCTCTATTAAGCCAGTTTTTGGATAAACCCAGACTTGCTTACTCCTAAGGTACTATCGTTCATGTAGGAAATAATTAAAACGAGGTTGTTGACATATATTTGTTTGCCACTGACCTCACGTTGTTTTATGGACACTAAAAAGCTTTTGTTATAAGAATTTGATTGGGTAAACCCCATTCACGAATTTTGGCTGTAACTGAAAGGCAAATGAAAATTCCCTTTCTGCTTTATAATATCTTTATGATGCTAACAGTAGTGTGCACGTGTATCTCAGAGATTTTCTCAAAACACCTTGTCACTTTTGAGCTGGTTGGAAGAACTTAAAGATGTTCAAGAAAAGACTGGAGGAAACAGTGAGATTTTTGTGAGTGTGTTGGAATATGTGTGTGTGTGAGCGCGCATAGAAAGTTCTGTTTATTCTTCATTTAAAAGTGCAGTATTTTCGATCGCTGGCAACATTTTTCTGCGTCTGGACGCAAACTGAGATATATTTCTCCCTTCACCAAATCTTCATATCAAAATGATAAAAATGTGTAAAAACAGTCAAAGTATTTGGGACGCTATCGTATTGGTTTTAATTTGAAATACAATTCGGGAATAATTGTTGAAACTGCTTGTTGTGTTGGGAAACGAATCAAAGACTATTTTAAACGCTTTTTAAGTTGCCGTTTGCTTTTCCAGCAAGAAATAACCAAACAATCGTAAGTCGTACAGGAATACTTTTTAGTTTTATCGCTCAAAAGAAGACCGGATTCAGCAAATAACCAAACATGCCGAGAAGCTGTACGACGCAGTGAAGCGTGACGCAGCTTTGCTGACGGAGACACTCAGCAGCGAAAGCGACACGATCCTTTCAGTCCTGGAAAAAGTCGAATCTCAAAGTGCAGGCCTCGGTGTCTTCTTCCCACTCCGACGTTTCCCCAAAGTCACAGCGAAACAAGGACGAGTCAACACGCGTTCAGCAAGCGCAGGACCAGCACCCAGCAAAGATCTGCAGCCCATCGCATCGACTCCAAAACATGAGACGAAACGGGGACCTGCTCACCGTCCTGATATGCTTTCAAGCACCTTGAGATCCGCAACTCCTGTCCAGCGTCGGGTAACTCACGTCACCAGCATCGATTTCACTGAATAGAGCTACTGGTCGGCAACTCGTTGCTTCTGCTGTGATGCGGTAGAATTTTTTTCTTTAAATTTACCCCTATTTGAACAGTGACCTATGCTTTTATTCAAGCTCCTTAGTAGTTCTCACAGGCGTCGGAAGGTTTTTTTCTAAGGGAACCAACAGTGGTGAAATTTCATTTTACCAACTCCGAAACTACGAGAACAACATTTTTCTACCAAAACGTTAATAACATAATATCAAATTTCAAAATCAAGGAGGGACTGTGGCCCCACCATGCTCCCCCCCATGTGGCCCCACCATGCTCCCCCATCCGATGCCGATGGTAGTTCTTGATACATCGTAGCTTTGGTTCATTTCCACCGTTTGCTATTTGTGCAGATTGCAAATTTTGGCAAACACAAATGTTTTGCTTTTGCCTGAAGTGCAAATTTTGGCAAATGTTTTTGCCTTTGCTTGAACTGCCTTTGCCTGAAACCTATCATTTGTCTTATCCGTTTGTTCAGACACTCGGTATCGATGTTCAGACCCCACTGGTATCGATATCAATGTCCTGTGCTTTGCAGACAAGATGCAGTGATCTAAACCCTTTTTCCGGAAGCTTTAATTCGCCCTTCAGAAGCGGCTGGTACGATTTCACCGACGAATACAATGCAATTCTCGAGTGGATTTGCGGAATGGAAAGACTGGTGGACGCTGAAGACGCGGCTTGCGTCACAAGAGGCGAGCTTGACGTGGCATACGAGGTGACCTTGACTTGACACCTGTGGGAGCTGTCACTGTTTTGGCATAACTCTGACCTCTCACTTATAATCAGCTGCTCGCGTTGGAATTTCCTCCAGATCCTTCGCCATCCAATGTCTCCAAAATGGGCGTTCGAGCTGAGATTAAAAATCAAAGCGTACAAACTTTATAATAGCAATTAGCCTTATACTGTTGTGTACATGGGGAGTTGAACCTCTATTTCTTTTTTTGAACTTCCATTAGTTTGCCGGGGCTGGTTTTATTCCAGTGAAACAAACGGAGCTTGATTTACAAGGACCGCACACTAAGGGTAATTAACGATGTTTCGTGATAATATTTCAAGGTCCTTTCCATCAAAGACTCGTGTAAGTTGCAATGAGAACAGCAACTTTTTTGGTGTGTTCAAAAACCAAATGCCAAGACTGACGGGATTTAGATAAAAAATCTTAACATGACTACTGACTCCTGGTTCTGGTCACAGTAACAGGTTATTCAGATGTTAAACCTTATCAAGGAAAAACCAAACAGGTAATTGGTGAACTCAGTTGTACTGATGATACTGATTTGCAATATAAAAATTTATTACAGTTTTCAACGCCAGGGAAGGTTTTAATTAAGCGTAGCACCATTGTTTGCTCGGTTTACCCAAAACTTTTTTAACCCTTTAAGTCCCGCGTGCGCCACTTTTCTTGCCGAGCTTTGCGGTGTTCGCGGGACTAAAAGGATTAAACGGTGGACACTGCAATATGGTTGATTGATTAATTTATTGTATCATGTGACTCAGAAAATAAACAGATACACGGTCTTGACATGCACTGCTGTTGGCGTATAGCTTAGAATCGGCTCTCCTGTTTTCAGCAACTTCTAGCGGAGCTCAGGTCCAATGTTTCGCGGCGTTCACGATTCAGAGCAAAGGCAGATGACATGCTGCAGTTTTTCCCGGAGCGCCGCCATGACGTCAGGATTCGTCTTGCTGAAATTGAAATGCTTTGGGAGCAACTGGAAACTCGAATCAGCATTGGAGGATTTTATTCACCACGATGTGGGGTAACACATACATCATGTCTGCAGATGTCCTGTTGTTCGTGTGCATAGATGCAAAGGGCAACTTTTGCCCGGGAACGACAGTCGTTTTGCTCTGAGAATTGTGTAACTGCGCTGATTTCTGGCACCGACTGTTCCCAGGTTCACGTGTAAATCAGGTGTGAATTCTCCAATTCGTTTTATAATCTCGGCCTTTTTTATCAATAAACAGTTAGTGTCAAAAATGAAGTCATCCGTTTCTCTTTTTGAAAGCACATCACTTACAACCGTGACACCTACTCGTTTTTTCACAATGCTTTCTCCAATTCGTTCAGAATGTGACTTTTAATCATTAAATTCCATACGTTTCTCTTCCCGGTTTGTCCTGATTTTTACTGTGCCGTGAAAATTCGCAAACACTGCCCCGATTCGCGTAGTTTTCACAAATTCATAACGATTGGAATCCCGCCGACACCCAGACCCGTCCCCGCACACCCATGATCGTGTGGCAGATTTTTGAACTTACCAACATCAATACACTTTTTGCCTGCGTGACAAAAACAAAAAAAAATCTGAACCAAGATTATGGGTTTGCAATTTCACTCTTCAAGTTAAAGTATAGTACTGTGGGTGCAAGGAGGGGAAAATAATATTGCTGGGAGTCTGAAAGGTGGAATTCGCCAAAATTGCATCAACAGATTTATTGGCAAGATTTGAGTTCATGAACTAAATGAAAACAAAACATTATCGGTTTTGTTTTTTTGTAAAACGAATGCTGGTGGTTGTGTCACTTGTGTGTCCGGATAATTTCAAAAGAATTTGAAGAGTTTCTTGTCATGAGGTACCTTCAGGCCTGTAATGCTCATTTGTACATCTCTCAACACAGTATTTGTTGTACAGAGATCAACAAAGCGCTATTTACCGCTAGAGCGCGACCTGCGATCATCCAGTTCACCCCCCAGTTCGCGCGCAGGAAGCGCCGTGGTGGGGTTCGAGGATGCTTGTCCCGTTCCACTAGAAGATCATTCTTTATATCAAATTCGGGATAAAATTGGATTCGGTGAGTCCGCGTGTCTTGAAAAGCAGTTTTTCTAGCGATCAGAATGTGTAGACCTGCCCAAGCGTTGCTACGTAGTTTCACGCTGAAAGAAACACTATGAGACAGTCACAGTATTGTACAACACATGCCATAATTTGCCTTTATGCTGATTTTAAATAAGCTTTTCAATTAAACACGCTGGTAAGACTTACAAGTAGAAAAAAGCTGCTTTACCCTGATTCACTTGTGGCGGAAGTTTAGGATGGTCTAGACATAGAATAGTCAAGTAAAAATGGAAAACCATATTTTTATAATGCAGCCAGTTAAAATGTTAGTGAGCGTGGCAGATTGACCGCATCACGCTGATGCTACCGCTGGTACATTGCCTTGCACCTCATCATTCGTTATATATTTCCGAAAATGCGGAAAACATCGGGGAATGCTCGAAAATGAAGACGTGATTGGTTTTAGTCAACTTATTTGTAAAATGTTTTGTTCAGATTTCTGCAGAAATGACAGCAAAAATGCCGATATTTTGATGCCTAACGAAAAATTAAGGGCAAACTGTTACTCCAGCGAAAAAGTCAAGAGACAGCATTCCTCGCGTTCCCCAAGACTACACACAACATACAACCGTCCTGTTGATTTAGCCTGTTGACATTTTAAATATGGCAGTCTATTTTTTTTTCGCTGAGACGTTTCGGCCATTTATCCGAAATGGCTTACAACCGCCTGTCATTTTTTCTTTTTCGGATATTTTTTATGTCTAGAAAAACGCATTATGACCGAATTGATTTGTTTTTTGTTTCGGTCATTTAAAAAAATCGGTCAATGACCGACAAATGACCGAAAAAGAAACAGATTGCAAACACCTTGCAACGTACATCCATGATTGAAAACAATAAGGATCATGAATGCAAATTGCTAGTCGGCGACGCACGAATATGCTGTTTTTTTTCTGTTACACTTCTACACGTTGGGCGTTTGCTGCTCAAACAAAGTACCTGATTGGATTGTACGGATGTAAGGTGCTTTAAGGTAGACTGCAAACTGTTCTTCCTGCTGCGAATCATGGCAACAGGAAATAAGGGTAGGCTATATCAGCTACAGCATCTCCATCAGTTGTTCGTTCTGCTGTCGCCCCCGCTCACAGCAGATAAATCTCTGTGCTTTTTGTTCTAGGTGCCTCAAACAGCAATATGCAACACTTGCGTCCATCTGGTGCAAAATCTGTCGGTGACAAAGCGACGAGTCCAAGTTACGCAAAAGAAATGAGCTGGTTGAGCGATAAGTCTTCTCGCGGTTCGTATGCCAGTGCGACGTGGTCGACAACAGTCGCGGCTGGATCGGAAAATGAAAACAAGGACTCGGGGAACGATGACTTAAAATCTGACTTGACCACAAACAACGGACAAGATGAACCCGAGCCTCTATCGCATGACGATACGGCAGACAAGTATGATGACATTTGAGTCGGTTACGACACGCTTTCGACCAAAATGTTTGCGGGGGGTCTCATAACGGAACCGGTGCATGCTTTACGAAACAAAACAGTGCTTTTAAGAATAGTCGTGTGATAGCAATGATAGCACTGTTGTTTTTTAGACAGATTGAATTCATTAGATATCTGTGTAGAAGTACTGCTGATAAGACACGTTTGTAGCTAGTGCTTTCCGTACCTCGCATGAATCACTGTGAAAGGGTTTGTTTGCAGCTGTGATATAGAATTGAGCGTTCATTTGTTCGCTTGATAGACTAAGTCTAGCTACGCAGCTGATTGAAATCAATTTAGTTTCATGGTGGTACTGTTAATTACCATACGCCATCCCATCTATGTCTTAGCATAGTGGCCAGCATGTTTTAAGGCTTGACTTGTTGGTTTCAAAGACCGCTTTACGACAAACACTGAGACCAAATTTCAAGCTCTTTCGCTCCGCTTGTAAAACAGCACACGCAATCATCAGGCAACGAAATCCGTTATTTTTGGCAATATCCCCGCTGTATTCAGGATTCATCAAAAACGTTATGTTAGTTCTGCTAGTTCTTCAAACCCTAAAACAACAATTTTATTTTTTTCTTACTTATAGGAGCAATTTTAAAAAGACCCACACCGCGAATCATGCTTTTACCTTTGCAACCCCACTCCAGAGCAATAATTTGAGCGGAAAACGCGATATAAAGAAACCACAAAGCAGCCCGATGTTACTAATATAAACACGCTTTTTTGTAGTAGAGTGAGAACTTGCTGATATTTTTCGTTTAAAATTGCTGACATTATCGTTCTTTGTTCTGCGCACTCTCAAACCTTTTTCAGCTATTAAAAATTTCCGCAACCTTCCTGTTCACACGACGCACGTCGTCAGGCACCACTTGAGTACAGTAGAAAGGTCAGCTGGAAATTTAACTTCAAAATTGCCTTGGATTGATTTTTCAGCATTGCTTCGCATCTGGTTTCTTGTTCTGGAAGCAAACTGATTTATACTCAGCCTGTTTTTCAGCATGCGCATGGTTTCCTATTCAGCAGTGGCGTATCTGAATGTGTTGTCGTTGGGGCAACATGTGGCTGCTGCTTCGTCGCGGAAAGCAGATATTTCAAGCAACCAGAAAGAAACATTTATTTCCGACTTGGGGAGGCGAACCAGGAGAAACGAAATTTTTGGGGTGAAACTCGCTTCCCGTGACCCCGAAGATGCGCCTCTGTTATATCCGTAGCCAGTGTTTCAGTGTTTCTCAACGAAACACGACTTTTGAAAAGATATTTCGACTGTACGTTTGCAAAATGTTAAACATGCTGGAATCTTCAAATCATGCAAACAGATTTTGGCTTGCCGACATGAGTTGGGAAACACTGGTGTAGCTTAACACGTCCTTTACTTTTCATTCTAGCGTAGTTACAATGTAGAGCGTGTGTAGGAACGTAGATTCAGTCGACGCGGCGAATCCTGTCGAAAGCGCCAGTGTTCCTGAAACAAGCGATAAGCAGCTGGCAGCGGCGCAAAACGTTGACGCCGATTCGCTTTCTTCCTCGGAACCCGATGAACAAGACTCAGACTTGGAAGTCGTGGTACCCGGCCCGAACGTTCAGGTTAACCGCCTGTCGCTCAACCCATACGTGCTGTCAAGTCGCATATTAGAGTTTCACTTTTGGCTGCGGGGAGAAGAAGAGAAAGTTCAGGAGCGGACAGGTCGGAGTGGTCTGGGATGGTTTATTTCGGAGTTGAACGACGCGCTGACTCGCAACCAGGTGAGTCGAGCCGTGAGGTTAACTCACGTTTACCCGACTTCTGGCTCTTGACGTACAACTCGACGTGTATTTTAGTTTTGACAGCACATAAAAAATGGAGATTTGCTTTTGCAGTTTTGATGTAAATAAAAATGCACATGCCATTTGATGGAAATTTTTTATCTTTAGTAGTGTGCTCTTGCAAAGGCTTTCTTGATAATTTGCGTCTTTGCGATTGACGTCGCTTGTCGCTTCCAACCTAAAACTCCAAATTACCGTTAAGCATAGTAGCTGTTCTAAAACAGGTAAAACCTTGACAAGTCTGTGAATTAGTTGATTATTTTAACATTTTAGACTCACTCTAAAACATAATATCCTTTTCACTGGCATCTGAACTCGTGCAGATTCAGCTTTAAACGCGTACCTGCATTAGGGTTTTCACCGCACAACAAGCCATTATTGCATATTTGTCCACTTGAAACAACACACAGTATTTCCCAACCAGAACCATCGATCCAACCTTCGAGAAAGAGAAGGAGATCTGATGCGAATTCTCAAATCGTCGGAGATAATCGTCAGTGGAGAACAATCTGCGGCGGACGATGATGACCCAGATGAACAAGTTGACCTTGGCGCCCTCGCTTGGTCAAGCCTGATGCTGCAACATAGATTTGTAATCCTGGACCTATACTCCTTCGACATGGAGTTAGTGATTGAAAGAAGGATTGATGTGCTTAATAAGGTAATGTTGAATGTGCGTTTCGCATTTTTTGCTTAACGAATTAAAAGTATTAAATATTCTTTTAAGTGATTTACTTTGGAGGAAACCCATGTCCGTTCATGGCATCAACAATCAAGAATAAGGTTGTTGCAAGCGTGAGTAGCACCAGGAAATTCATTAAAACAACATGTTCACAGACTGAGACGCGATTGCTTCAACATATCTGTGAACAGAACAATGTATCCAGGAGCGTAACGTGGGAGGAAAGGAGGGCACAAATCTCCGGGCGGCGAATCACTTCGGGGAGCGCCGAAAAGTCCCAACAATGTCACACGTACCGTCTTCAATACAGTATATTTGCTCCCGAAAGACCTCAGTTTCGAACATGGGGGCGCCAAACGTCTTGCCCCGGACGCCATCTAACCTCGTTACGCCCCTGAATGTATCTTTTTCACGAAATTTCCACTTTAATATCGAGTGTTGTCAACCACCTGTTCGTTAATTGCCTACCCACGCTCAAATTTGCCATACGCAACAGTTGTTTCATACGGATCAATGTTTAAATTGGTGATCTGCTGCAAAAAACGCATCTATGCCCAAAAAATAAAACAGTTTTTATCAACTCAGGATTCTCGCGTCGAAATGGTTGTTGCTCATCCACTGGAGGGCGTGTGGAGCGACCACGGAGAAGCAGCATCAGTCGTGGTGCACGCGAATGAATCCGCCTACCGCGTCCTGTGCAGTGCTGCGTGATCAGCAAATGCGAGAAAGCGCGATACATGGGAGTTTTTACAAGCCGTAGTTGCGTTGCGAATTTTCTCTTTATTGCATTTGTCTTCCGTCATCTTACACTAGACTTTCGTCCACGACTGCCGTTTAGCATAGATTTAATTTGGTACCTCAAGCAGTCAGTGTGGAACCTGTTGATTCAGACGCATAGGCGTAGCCAGGGGTGGGGCCATGGCCCACTCCAGATTTTAGAATATCTGGTCATTTTGTGCTTTGAGAGGCGGTATCCCAAACAAAATACTGTTGCTAGCGTAAAATCAAAATTTTTTCCCCAGAAAAAATTTCGGCTGGCTACGCCACTGTTCAGACGCTGTTCAAATTACATTCTTTAAAATTGCACTTCAAGAAATACTATTCTCGAAGTGGTCATGAGATTCGATCCAACTGAGCGCGCAACAATTCCACATTTTTTGACTGGTGAACACCTAACTAAGTAATGTTACGCTTTCCTTATTACTAACAACGACGACACACCGGTTTGAAGCTTTTGTCGCCACTCGTGAAACGTGTTGTTGATATGCAGCTGGTGACCGGCTGCTGGTCATGCGTTGGCAAATGCTGATTGGACTAGCCGAGTCAAACTGCGCAGTTTTTGAAACTTACAGCTACTTCTGCCCCGGCCTGCTGTGCTTTAACTGCCCCTAAACATAGCAATATTCTGCTCAACACTACACTTTCCAAAATCAACAACGGGTTCCAAGTTTTCGAATGAAGGTGACGAAGTGCATGTTGCAGCGAAATAGGCAAACTATGAGTGCGTTGAGATTCTCTGCAGTGCTATGCATTAGCGTCACCTGGGTTGCAAATCGTGTGGGTTTCTGATCAGTCGGTATTTCCACATCGCTTCATTGTTTCAGGTTATGTTACCAGATTTCACTTGAACTTTATCGCTGCATTCCACTGTTTATTGCATTCTTGTACATAATATTTCACAGCGCGTGAACTCAATGCCTGCCGAAAGATTATATCATTAAACTGGTAGAACTTAAATATATTTGTTTTTGTTATGGAGATATGTTTGGCAAGAGTGAAGATATGTCACAGAGCAGAAAAATGTACAGTCAGTGAACTATAACTCATGCGTGACACCTCCAAGTTTTTAAGCATTGAAGGAAGTTTTCAAAAGTTTGTTTATGTTTTAGCACATTCTTTTTTGTCGTTAATACTTTTTGAAAAAAATTTGCGAAAGTGTATTCTCAAGAAGTTAATTTTTGAAACAGACATGCTTTAAAAAATTCGCAAAAAAAATTTTATTTTCGGAAAAAATCTGACACCGAGGCAGGTAAAGAATGATATCTTTGGGTAGCTAATGAAGGAGTGTAAGCTGCACCACGGCCGTGGCTGCACATAAAATTCCTTCGACTCAGTGGCACCTCAGTAAGAAAACCAGTGCATCAGGCTATATCAAATCAATCAGGCAACCTTACAACGTATTGTATAGAGCACTAGGTGCAAAAGCAGGCTACACGAATGCAATGGCTTAGTTTACCCGACAAGCGTCATAGCAGCAGCAAACATGTTTCAGCGTGTCACAAGTTGATGGGGTTTGTGGCTGCAAAGGGACCGAACGTCATCCACCCATTTCCGTTAAGAAAAGTGACATGGCAAAACATAGCCTCTCGTTTTAAGGTGTAATGATTGCACTTGCAGTGGACTCAATGCAAGACTTCTCCAACGCAAATGTGCCCAAAGCAATGCCTTCCTGTGGTATCCCTGATATCACAAAACTCGCTGTGTAAATGGCGCGACCGGTCTGTCCAATGCAGGGCCGTCGCCAGCGGGGAGGCCAGTGGTGCCCTGCCCCCCAATTCACGTTTGGCTCACCGGTTGCTGCATACATCCAATACTGTATTTAAAAAATGTGGCCCCCATCTGGTTTTTGACCCCACGCTGCTAAATCCTGGCGACGGGCCTGGTCTAATGGTATACACTTAGGCAGTTACTACTATCAAACACACAAAATTAATCCAAGACATCCCGCGTCGGTCCAGGCCCGTAGCCATGGGGGGTATTCGGGGGCCGGCTCCCCCAAATATTTTGTGCCCCCTCAAATTGTGTTGTAACCAGAAAAATGTTAAACATATACTAAAAACAAAAATCTTTACCCCCTAAAAATGCATTTTCCCCCATCTAACCTAATACCTGTCTACCGGCCTGCATCGGTTGTCGCGCGCGTGACAAAAGACCGTGCTCGGGATTTAAGGCAGAGGGGCCCATTCTTTTCGTTCGTTGTTTTGTGGCTAAGTGTATAGAGCCATGGCGGTTGTTCATGATATGGTTGTGGGCTTGAAGAAGGGCCACAAAGTTACAAAAAATCCCCAGAAGCCCAGGCATAGCGGAAGACGTGGTCGCCTAACCAAGAAAACCAAGTTTGTGCGCGATCTTGTCAGAGAAGTTTGCGGTTTCGCTGCTTACGAACGTCGATGCATTGAATTACTGAGGATCGGCAAAGACAAGCGGGCACTGCGCTTCTCCAAAAAACGCCTGGGATCGCACGTTCGTGCCAAGAAGAGAGAAGAAATGCAAGCAGCCATTCAACCAAAAAGGAATGGCTCAGCAGAAATAATAAGTTCTTTAATAAATGCTGAAAATATTCACAACAGTCTCTCCAATCAGCTAAGTACTAGTAGAGGCCCCACGTTGCAACGCTACGCACATGCGGGGAATCAAATGGGGACAACTCCCAGTGCTTCTACTTTGGGTAACTCGAAAGCCACGTGTAAACGATGAAGGCTGAAGGTTGCGATGAAAGCTGACATGAAATGCTTAAAGCTTTCAATCGAGGAGTTCTTTGGCTGACTTGTGTATGTCAAGTCGCCTGGTATTCTAGAAAGGTACCAAAGGAGTGGCAAACGGAGACAGGAGTGAATGCACTAACTACCGAAGCATCTCTCCTTACTGTCCCTGGAAACGTGCATTACCAGTGTCTTGAAAAAAGATGCTGTGAGATACTGAACCAAAGCCGGAGAGCCCCAAAATCTGACTGAAGACCTTTGTTACGGCGTATAGACTGACCAGAACTTAACTCACCAAGAACTGATTTCACACATTTCCCCTTTCAACATTGATATTGATCTAATACGTCAAATAAATTGATCTTCGAACGACCCATAGGTTCCTGCGTTATCTAAATTCTAAGTCAACCATTGCGAAATGCATTGTGGATAGCTTCGTTGTCAGCATTCGCCTTGGTAAGCTAGCAGTTGTGTAGGTAACGTTGATGAATCCACGATGATTGTAAACATTTTTAGCATAGTAAGAAATTGTTCAGGAAGATTATGTCGTAGACCTGTTTTGTATCCTTTCACTGTACAAGTAACCGGTTTCCGAGGTAGACAATCAGGCAAAATCGTATTCGTAGCCCGCGCCTATAATATCCAGTGTATCCTGTATCAGAGTTGTTCAATGAAACTCAACCCTTTCACCAACGAGAAATCCAGTTATTTCACCAACAGTAGGCATACCATATTTTCGTGACTGAAAACCGGGACGTTTAAGAACAACGAGCCTTATTAGACAAATGTGGTTCATATGTTTCTTGGTGTATGTATTATTTTTACCAAGTATTGCAACAGTTTCACCTGACGCGATTTCAATTCTATAAGTTTCACTTTCACACCGGCTTCATGTACCAGGTAGCGAACCACAACGAACATTTTGCCATAATTTCCAGGGATGCCGAAAACCGAAACAGCAGTAGGGCAGGGGAGCAGTAAAAGAGTTGAAGGCACAGGTGTAGAAGCAGGCGAATTTTTGGGGGTACGAAAGATTTTTGCCCGAATTTCCCCAAACTTGCCTGAAAAGCTAAACGTTTTCAAGCAACTTTTTGCTCGAATATTTTCTCCCACACAGATCATGAAGACCTTTTCTGGAATGACCTCCAACGCCATTTTTTCAAATCAAANTTTTGCCCAGATNTTACGGGATTTTGTGAACATTTTCAATGATTTTGCTCAGATTTTGTCCCGATTTTCGGAGATCTTGTCAGGATGTTTGACACATGAAAACTTTTGGGGATGCGCTTGCACCTCCTGCATCCCCGCCTCCTACACCACTGGTTGAAGACAATGAAATTTTTAAAAAGTTTCTATTTTCATATACAGTATACACATATATAGAAGGGGCCCCTTTCAAAGTTTCAGCCAAGGGCCTCATGCAACCTTAATCTGCCGCTGTTACCAAATGCTTGTTTCTGTTCAGCGACAATGTTGACCTCAAAAATAATAACAGAAATTACAAAAAAACTATTCTGAAGTTTCTGGGTGTGCGAATAGCTGCAATAAATGTTTCGAGTCGATCTTGATGAACCATAAAATTACCTATGATACTTTTATAAAAAGGTACCTCGGCCCATATTGCCCCCCAAGTGAAAGGGCTGGGGCGCAATGCCCTCGTCATGCCCCCACTCTCCGGTGTCCCTGCTCTTTTGTAGTCGATTAACCATCAATAGTAACGGAAACAAAATTCGCTTCATCTAATTCTTGGCGTAGTTCAGCAGCAATCATTGGGGCAATGCAATTAACAATGTTTTTGATTCACATTTCGTTCTTGCAATGGGTAATTTAGGTTCAAAAATTTTGAAAATAGCTCAAAATTTGCAATCAGAACTTTTGAAAGACCGTCCGTAAATAGCAGTGTGATACGCTGAAGTAGCTTCTTTCGCTGCTAAGAGTGGAAACTTATCAGAATCAGCAGTTTGAAGAAGTGTGTCACACGAGATTACGACATTACATTGCTGCATCAACAGAAGATTTGTGTTTTTGGTTTCCAAGTGGTTGTCAATTCTGAGCGTCCGACATGGCTAATTGAAAAAACAGATATTCTAATTCAGCACAGTAATTTTTAGACAAAGTCCAAACCGAAGCCTAAGTGAGAAACTGTTAGACAAAGAAAAATTGCTTGGGCCTACCAGTATTTTCAGTGATTCAATGAAAGGAGAAAATAATAAATGTTTTTTGCAGAAGAAAATGAGTTAGGCTACAGGCGAATCCTTTTAGCCATTTGTACGTTCGTTAGGAACTTGTTCTAGCCGTTCTTGTTCTACTCGCTAGCTGATCACTTTTGAACACAGGTGATTAAACTAAATAACGTAAGTGTTAATCATATGAAAATTCACAAAAAGCATCGCGAGTCGCACAAAACGTCCTCGTGGGTCACATGCAGGCCGTGTGTTTGAGACCCTGATCTAACACAACGAAATAAGAAAAAGCAAGATCACACATCACTCTTCAGCAGTTTGGCTAAGTAGACCGATCACAGACTGCTAATATTCGTGTAGGGCTATGCTGGCTGACTGAATGCCAAACCGGGGCTTTTTGGTTGACTGACCGGGACGCCGGGACAAAGCCTATAAAACCGGGACTGTCCCGGCTAGAACGGGACGTATGGTATGCTTAACCAACAGCACTGTATCTTTAATGATAGTAGGCCTACATTTATTTCAGCCAATGAGCAATCGTTTTACAGCAGTGTATGGAAGCCTTTATCACAACATAGCGCTAATTTTATTCACATTGTAAAGTTAAAATTGTGTGTTTCTCTACAGGTTTCCTGTTTCCACAGAGGGGCAAAAATTCTTACTTATATTCGAGTCAGTAATACAGAAAAATATTTTAAAGTATTTTGTTCTTTGCGTAGTATTGTATTCATCGCCGTGTTTGTCTATGTAGTCTTGTATTGGAGGTTTCACTGCAATAGCCTACTCCTTACTTCTCATTGTATTACTGACTAAACCAGGGTTGGCCAAACTTTCCGACCCGAGGGCCGAATTCATGACTGCCTGGCCACTGCAGGGCCGGATACAGTGCAATTAACGTAATCTATGCAAAAATAGGTTGTTGAAGTATATTGTAGTACAATAATAACAATAAAATCACACCATTTTCTTTACACTTTCATTTAACAAAAATTTCATACATGAATAAGATAAATGCAACTGTCTACAGTTTGGAACAAGCCTTTTAAAATCTGGAGTAAAACTTGCAGTTGAAACTTTCATAATTGCTTGTAAATTTGCATCTGACAATGCTGACCTGAACCTGTTTTCCAACATCCAATCTCCATATGTCAAATTCCTCTTTTAATGTTCTTCAGACAACTGTTAACCTTGAACTATGTAAAATTGACCACTGGCTGAGAGCCAACAAA
>JGI24159J19872_10000501_pt1 | contig 35229 bp, 33 predicted proteins | sample Ectturendosymbi4_FD_19872 | JGI IMG/M metagenome (IMG submission 19872) | reverse complement strand
TTTGGGTCCCTCTCAGGAAACTCTTCGCCCCCCAAACATTTTATCAATTCACTCACTCCAAAGCCACATGTCGTGTTCTTTTAGGCTAGCCTACCAGTCTAGAGCTTCTAAATATGAAAATTTAAAAGCGGTAGAAAATGTATTTAAAATAATAACGAAAAACTAGAACTTTCAAACTCCTTTCAAAAATTAATTTGTGGTCAACGCAGTGCCGCTCCTCTGAAAGTGCCGCCCGGGGCCCGCGGCTCCCAGGCCCCCCCCCTAGCTACGCCACTGCCGTGGATGAAGATGCTTGTTGTGTGATGGAAAATATTTAACCAGCGGTGTTTTGCAAGCCAAGCTTTTCGACAGTGCTTGTAAATTTTGTCAGTTTTACGAAGTAAAAGTTTTGAAATTTTATTTTTGACTTCGCTGATTTTTTTTTCAATTATTTACACGTAAGCCGATTTGAATACCGATTTGACTTATCAATGTCTGATAAAGCAACGTTCAATTATATCCCACGCTTCAACATTATCTACAATAACGAAATTTTTCCCACACCGATTGAGCGTTTGTTAAGTACGACCGGGGGATGAAGCTACCAGAAGTTTTTGGATGGGCTTCTGAATAATGGCGTGCAGCTTAGACATCGTGCTACTTAGCAAGGCTTTGTCGAAAGGGTTTAAACTAGGCGTGCAGTAGTAACGCTTTATTCAGGCTAAGATCGTTGGCTAAACTGCTCCTCCCTCAGAACTATTTGAATTACGATGTGCGTTACAAATCATGGAAAGTGAAATTGCAACTCGCGGCGTTCTTGTTTCGGTTTTTCCCCACTGCAGAGAAAGTTTTTTCCCGAAACATAAAAATGGCCGCTTTCCGGGTTTAACTGCCATCGCCAGCAGACGAGCCTGTGACGCGATGTCGTTTCGCGTACCGAAAACAAAAGTTACACAAGTGAGGTTCTGCAGCAAATCTTGCAAAGCACAGTATTCTGCGTCGCCCAAAACAATCACGGTTGTGTTTCGGTTGTGACGCATCAAAGGGATATTTCACATGTAATTTGCCTTTGATGCGTCGTGCCTTCGGTTCACTCCAGGCGATCAACCAGCGCCGAGAAGTGCGTAGAAAAAAAGAAGCGGAGTCGATGGTTGCTGAGATTTCTGCGTTCGAGAAGAACCTCAACCGGCTTGTCGCGCCGTCCTCGTCCAAGCAAGACGATGAGAGGTTTGCGAGCTTTTCTGTGACCGACGAGAAAGCAAATTTCAAGCGTAACTTTTACTGTAAATTTGACCTTCGTGTCTGTCACTTTCATAAAGCTTGGTGTAATGCTTGAGTCGACTCGCAATGCGGTTCCTCATGCCCAGCAGCGTGAATGGTTTGAGCAGGAAAGAATAAAAGCCGATCGGAGTACGTTTTATTAAGCAAAGTGCTTCCTGATCGCACCAATCAGTTTTACGCTTTGGTGGATTGCATGCGCTTTCGTGGTAGAACTGTTCACGCTTTTCATAAATCGCAAAATTCGTTACAGCACACGTTTGGGTTCTGTTTAAGTCCGTAATAACATAAAACACTGGTTCAAAGGCCAAACACCAGTTGTACGGTTTTGTACAATGTACGGCGATTTGTGATATCAACCATTATTTGTAGCTTACGGTTTGGAAACAGGTCGTTAGTGCTTTGCATATTTAATTAATTCCGACTTTGAGTGTAGCTGCCTATACGTTGGCAAATTGTCCCTGTCAAATACAAAAACAACAAAAAACAAACAATAACTGCCACATATAGGCTGAATGCGATGTGTGTGTCTCGCTAAACCAGTTTAAAGTACTTGACCTGTCCCCTCACGTCGTTGCGCACATGTTTTCAAATGCGAATGCAAGTAGAGTCAGGGGGCCTAACTACTAGACAGCGGATAAGTTTTTGGAGGGATAGTCAAAATGTTGAAAATCTGCTCGATCGAAGTGAAACCATCAAAGTGGTATATGTTCAGTGTACATTCGGGTGTAAGCAATAATACATCTTACCTGGCTAGGTCTGGAAATACGATGACTGTGTCCTGGGCCTGACTGGTGTGGAAAGAACAACGGAAGTGAAAATTTTTTGAAAGTTTTGAAAAAGAATACTTTGTTAGCAAATCCAATAAGTCAACCGGTTGAAGGTTTCCGTAAAGTGTGAAATGAAGAACTTTTTTGGAACATTGCAAGTTGCTCTGTGACGTTTGAAAAGCACTCGACGCTGGATCAGCGCCGCAGAGTAGCATTTCGCTGCTGCAAAGGTGTTTCTTAAGTGCGATGAGAGACACCTTGTTGCAGTGTCTGATTGCCTTCGCTTCATTGTTTTGCGAATTAAGCCCACTGCGACAGAAACATTCTAATCTACTTGATACGCGTCGTGATTTTTTTGGCTCCAGCTGCTCTTTCGAGACTGCGTAGTTTAAGGCTAAAAAAGGGTTTCTTCAACTTGTTGGGTGGTGGCTTCATCGACAACATTTCACGTTTTGTTTTCAGTCAACGAAATCCTTACCTACAGTGCTACGCTTATGCACTTAGTAGGTTCGTCGGTTTTTGTTTATTTTCGAAAAATCTCAAGCAGAGTCATTGCGGAAGCATACTAAAAGCACATGTAAACTGAGACGTAGTTTGCATCACGTGACCCCCGGCGCAAACGCAGATATTGATAAAGGCCATTTTTCAGCTACGAGCAGCCAGAAGCCGTGCTGGACAGCAGCGCCAGCGCCGATTACTTGCAGAGGATAAAAAATCGCCTCGAAGAAGACGCCACGGCGCGCGAAGAACGCGCGAAACGTCGCAGAAAAGTGTTGGTGGATCAAATGAAGGCGCATCACGCGCAGGAGGTGGGAGAAGCCCGGATGTGTTATCGGACCCTGTGTTGCAAATTTTTTAATTGGTTTGTTTTTATAAAACGCACTTTGACAGTGCCTTTCTTGCGCTGTAACGCTCTCTTCCGGAGCTATTTAGCGAGGTCAAGCATGGTAAGTACGCGTGGAATTTCATTTTGTGTCTTACGCTACGTGAAGCTAACTGCTAGGTGCTGATATCTTGCAATAAATTCCTTTTAGCGTTAATTTTTTCGTAGATACCGTAAATTATTTCAATGATTCATGGCTCTTTTTTACACTTTGGGTTTGTTAACCCTTTTTGGTAGATTAGAAGACAGTCTGTTGGTTGACTGCGTTTATTTCTTTCGCAGGAGGCCCTGAGGCAGGAGCAGGTCGTTCAGAGATTGATGCGACAGTCGCAGCAAGAGCGGAGGATCGCGGTCCAGTTGATGCAGGTTCGATTCCCGAGTGCAGCATACGGTCAACCGCAGCCAAGAATCTTCTAAGCCATTTAAAATGTGTCATGTCTTGCCAAGAGTCAAAACAAAACTCCCTGTGTTTGTGAAATTTTGGTATGTGGCCATGATCCAGAGTGCTTTTTCTGCCAAGTTGTTGGATCAATAGGTTTAAAATCCGTTCCTCCGGTCTTTTCCTTTGTTTAAAAAACGCCGAAGTAGATTTCACGCACAGACGGTGCTGCGCTAGTTTTGCTTCACGCTCGAGTGATTCGAGAGCGACAGAGTGTGGAATCTAAAGCGTGGCTTCCGCTTCGCAGGCTCGGCGAGAAAAAGACACGATCCGCCAGAACCGGATCTACCAGGAGAAGCAGCTCGAGGCCCGGCGGCTGAAGGACTTCCAGGACGCCCTCGATCGCGAAGCGGTGAGTTGTCATCTTCTGCGTTCAAGACGCGATAGAAGTTGTTGAAAAACAGCCACAACAAACTATGTCAGAACTAGTATAGCCGCAGATTGTTGCGAGTAATATGTGGCCGTGAAACCTGGTCACTGAAAAATCGTTTGCCTGAAAAGAAATCGTTCCAATCGCTCTGCGTTTCCAGAAATCAAGTAAGAATCGTGGTGCATGGTCTGAGAGCGAGTAACTCGAGCCATGTCAAAAATCTGCGACTCGGGTTGTGTAAATTCACTAAACAGTCCCAAGAAAACTCGGTTCAGTGAAAAGCGTGGCTCGGATCTAAATCGGATACGGCGAAAGAAGAGAAAAGAAAGTTTCCTTGCATTCGCTTTGTGCGCCTTTTTGAGAAAGGAAAGAGAAAGGCATTCGCTTTGTGCGGCTTTTAGAGTGTCACGAGTGAACTGCTACAGTTGCCCATCTCCGCTTCTTTTACGCTAGCGGCCACTTTCGTAGTGAATGCTGCATTGGTGCAAAGTACGGTTTTCCACATCTTTGACGAGACCCGATCGGGAAGCGAACCCAGACTACCAGCTTCAGAGGCGCGCACACATCAACACATCGTCGGCATCGGATATTATCTTGAAATTTCAAGCCATTGCATTTTCGTGTCTTCTGTCCAGTCGACTGTGCCTGGACTTTTTGGTGAAACAGAACTAGAAATCAGAGCCGGAGGTTTAAATCGCCTGCGCTGTTTGTTAGTTTCAGTCGCATTACTTTTACAGACCAAATAACGCTGAAATTGATTCCTCTTCCTGCTCTTTTTCGGCAGGAGCTTTGTCGAGTCGCTCGTCAAGACTACGAAAAAGAAATCCAGCGCGGTATCGAGCTCCACGCTCGCATCATGGCCGAACGCGCCCAGTCCAGATATCGCAAGCACTACGGCTTGTGTCGAGAAACGCTGAACGCCGTGGTTGACTTCGCGTGCAAGATCGCCGAGTACCGGCAGCTCACCGAGAGGTAATGCAACCGTCAGGGGGCGCTTGGTGTTTAATACGTTTCCTTCACTTTTCGTTATAACTTGTTCCAAGCAGCCGGAAGATACCTTTGATGTTTCGCTGCGCTCACTGCTTCGACCTGTTGATGTGCTCACTGAACCTGAAACGCCTTTCGAGCTGACGGTTGAAATATATTTTGCGATTAGGATTTTTTTGAAAAAGTGTGTGAACTGTCGGAAATGTTCGGGAAAATTTGATTTTTTTTCGCCAAAAAATATCCGGTCACAATGCTGCTTAATTAGCGAACTTGATCTTTGTTGCTTGAACTCCTAGATCGATACAAAGGGTGAGCTTAAAGAGAGAGCGGTAGTGAGCAAAAGAGTAATGCTTATCACCAACTAGCTATTGTTTTAAGTAGATCGGCAATTGTCGAGTTGGTTTAATATCTCGTTTCGTTCGTTCAGGAAAGTTCCAGATAAGCTGGTGCGCGAATGGCGTGAGCTGTTAATGGCCGGCAGCGAACTGTACGACGCCGGCAGCGAGAACAAGGTTGCCGAGATGCAGATGCGGAAGGAGGAGATCCTGGACGACCAGGATTTCGCCGAATATCAAGTCAGCCACTGCCACGTGTCTCTGAACACGTTCTGTTTTGAAATGAAACATGAAAAAATGTCGATAGAGTTTGCTTATTTGATTACTACCGAAATTACAGCAACTAAACCTTTGTTGTTAATAATCGCAATTTTCCGACGATTTATTGAATTCCTGACCGAGATTTTTTCACTTTGAAACCCGAACGTTTTTAAAAAGACATCTGTTTGAATAACGGAACGTGGTAGAATTTTGATCATTGCATATTTGCAATTAATTTAAAATATTTGACTTACAATGAAAATGATTGCGAAAACTATAATAATTCACCCTTTGCAGTTTGCATCAAGGTTTGAAAACGACATTTGGTCTGTTGTTCGGTATATGCTTCATAGAAGGTATGATAGCAGAATATTCGAAACGGTTCGCTTCCGACAGCAAAGTGCTTTCCAGGCTCGAACCCGCTTAACCCTGTGATATTTGCAGCAGTCTTGTCTCGCAGTAGTAGCTTTTGGTTGTGCTCAATTGCATGTTTTCAGAAAATGGTTGGCGAATGGTTGCCTAGCGACGAAGGCGAGCGAAAAATACAACCCGTCAACAACAACATACTCGGACACATTCTCCAGCGACTTTACAACATCGTGGCTCCAACTCCGGTGAGCCTGACACGAAAGTTCGACCATAAGGCCTCCCAGGCCCACTTTTTTCTGGGGAGCTTGGCCTCCCAGTTTTAAGTTTCGAATTTAGCTTTGTGCGTGTTGTGTTTGTGTACTTACATGTGAACGATTGTTGTGTGAGACTAAGCACAATTAGTTACATTTATCAGTGTAGCGTAGAATAGATAAGTAGGGTGTAGTGTAAATAGAGTCGTTGAAGGCTTATAAAACATTGCATAAAATTGCTTAAGCATGCTGACAAATGTTAATGACGTCATATTTCAATGATTGTGACGTCACATTTGCCAACTCAAACTAAAAAAGTTTTTCCGTAGTTTTTTTGACGTGCACTTGTACCCCCCCACTCTTTGAAAAAGTTCCTTCACCACTGCCAGCTTGTTCCAGGAAACTCATTCAACCAAATATCATTCGATCAAAACTTTAGAAAATATCCTTAACACAAAAGCGACATGAACAAAATGGCGATGAGAAACATAATGGCTGTTGTTGTTGAAAAGCAATAGAAAAAGTGCACAAAAAAATTTATAAACGGAGCCCGATAACTAAAAACAAAAGCTGTGAATACAGTTTTTTGTGTGAAGAAAAACAGAGGGTAGGCCTACTCGCGTACCACCTTGGAAAGCCTCGCTTACCACTAGAAAGGTACGCGTACCACAGTTTGGGAACCATTGTATTACAGGGACCAGTAAGATTCGTTCAGTGAAACATTCTGCTCACTGATGTATTAACGCATGTCTTGATCCAGTAATTGTTTAACGATGTGGCACGCACCTAAAATTTCTTCCCAATCAAAATATGCTCATTCAAAACTGTTACAGAAACATGAGAAAAAGTAACCAGACAGCTGCGCACCAGGTTTAGGCGTAGTCAGATGTGAGGCCGCGTGCACAATCTGTCGGTCACCAAACCTTTCATAAATTTTACTGGTGCCAATCTAATTCCAATAATTAAACGTCCATAAGAATGGATAAGTGCATACAGGTAGCAGCCCATGCTGCATTTGGCCCTCGTTTTCTGTTAGTGTTTGTTGATGTTAAGCTCAGCTTGGCGATATCGCTTGAATGAGTTTAAGAAATCAGTTGAATCCCTCGTGAAGTTAACATAGTCGTCGTTTTTCTACAAATCCAGTTCAAAGAAAACACTACATCGATTGTTAGACTCAGTGCAAAACTTTCGTTACAGTGTAAGAATTAATGTGCTACGAGTTTATGTTTGCAAAGGTTGACATGTTGTATATTCACTAAATGATTTTAAAAACTTCGAGTTCATCAAGTTTTAGTTAGTGTTTGTTTTTGTGGCCAATTTTGCTGTTGCCAATTTTGCAAAAAAATGCTGTTGTTCAAATCTGCCATTTTCATTTTACAGTACATTAAGTTGTATTTTCGGTTTCCTTTGAAAACCAATTTTTACAATTTGAAACACAAAGTTAAGTTGCCGCAATGTGTTCTCTGCGATCTGCTCCATGGTATGATGCAAAAAAGCCTGGAAGCACTGCTTGGTTGCGAATTTGCCGGAAGAGTTCGTTCAGCAAGTCCGTTTTGCTTTTGCAGCCGCCGACCCCGGCGCCCGTGTTTCCCGAATTTCCGGTTCGCGCCGCCATCCTCGGCAAGATGTTTTCCGGCAAGTCGACCGTCATTTCACGGTTGACCAGACACCATCGCATTGTTCGACTTGCGATCGATCTGCTCATTTCGAACGCCGTCGAAGCGTACCAGCACGGGGAGCTGGCCGTTCCGTCTCGTGACAGTGAGCTTGGCTGAAACGATCTGGTTACGATTTTCATATTTCTTCTTTCCCCTCAAAAAAATTGCTTTGCTACATTTAGTTTTCTAGCGTAGCGTTGTTTGAAAGTAAGCGCTCGTCTCGTTTGTTTGTTGATTTTTATTTACTGAAGTTACCTTTGTACATAAATGATAAGTTTTTTTTCTTTTGTTTGCTTGACTGTGCAGGGAACAGTTACAAACTAACGTCCATGTTAAGCGCGGTATGGAAATAAAAATGTGCGTTCGAACTTATATCCGGTCCACAATATTGCAGAGCTTCAATTTCACAACTGTCATGTAACTATAATGCGATATTTTTAGATACAAAATAATTGTCGAACGTATTCGAAGTGCACATGGTGATCATCGGAAACCTTCGTACCCTTTTTTTGTAAAAAGGATGCTCATAAAGAATTCCAAAGCTTTTAACAAAAAATAATCATCTTCAGTTTTGCTTGGAATGTTGCTGGTATAGATCCGCTTGTGTGCATCCAAATCGATTCGAAACAATGCAGCGGGTAACGCTTCTATCGTGTCAAGGAGGAAATGTATATAAGCAGGACAGCGCTAAATGGATAGAAAACAGCACCCAGCTCTTAGAAATTCAGCGTTGAATCAAGGAAGGGTGGGGGGTAAACAGTAGCTTTACAAACGTTTGTGATCGTTGTGACGCGTGTTCGACGTCATGTTTTGTAATCATCTAGTGTCGTCGACGCAGTTCGTCAGTTTGACGTCAATCACCATCGAGCCCCCGACTCCTGCAGGGGGGGATCTTGCGCCGGGCCAGACGATGGATCCACTCGAAGGTTTGTATCTTGCCTTTGGGTTTTTTATTGTTTTTTAGAAATTAAGAGCTGTGCAGTCGCAGACTATTCACAAGATTGAAAGCTTGCTGCTACGGTCTGTCCAAAGCATAGGTGTAGGAGGAGACAATTTTTAGGGGGTGCGAAGGATGTTTTGGCCGAATTTCCCCAAATGTGCCCGAAAACTTTTTATGCGTCAAACCTTCCCCGACAAATTTTTCTGCAGCTCCTGGTTACTCATCAACTCTCACAAACTAAAGCACGAAGTTACTCCAAAGAAACAGTTCGTTGATTTTATGTATATTCAATGTGTTTTTTATGACATTATAAACTTTTATTTACGCACTCAAAAACAAAAATGTTTAATTTCGTTAATTTTGTTAAAAAATGTTGGAACTTCTGTGTCCAAATTTTTTGAGATTTTGCCCGATTTTTCGACAAATCAAACACTTTTGGGTGTGCGCCCTCAGCTCCCACACCACTGGTCGAAAGTGTTATTCAAGTTATCCGGCACGAAGGAAACGCTATATGCCACTTACAATTTTTCAAAATTTTTTTTACAGTTTTCCAATCGCAGTCTTTTGGTAATTTTCCACTTGCGGCATTTGCACTGTTGTCAGTTTTTCAACGATTCAGTTTTCGTGTCAATTGGGCGAAAAACGATGTTGTTTTAGAAAGTTTGCATTCGCGCTTTTAAGAAAACTCTTCGAATAAAAATGTGAGAGCAGCGAGAAATATTTGCATCTTTTAAACGACGTTTGATAAGTACCGGATGATAAGCACCAAATGTATCGTTTCTCTTTTGCGATTACCGCCATTTGCACATCTAGCCTTTTACTAACATTTCACCGATTTCCTTTTGACTTTGACAGATCGCAATGAAGAAGAGAAAAAAGACCCGGAGAAAGATGTCGACGAGGTTCCTTCTGAACCTCCGACACCGAGACTATCGTCCAGGGCGTTGCTCGGGCAACAAGCGATGGTAATCTCTTTTTTTACTGCTTTGCAAGTGAAAAACACTTTGCCTCTTTAAGTGCACGCTCCTAAAGGTTTTGTGAAAAGGTCACCAGAAAATACGAAAGATGGCGTCCGTTTATTTGCGAGTTGTTAAATGTTTTTTGGTCGTCCACTGACTTATAAACCGCCACCCAACTGGTAGTTGTTAGTTGGTGCTTGACCAAAACCACTTTGTCTGGAATGGCTGGACACTATTCAGCAAACGTACTTCAAATATTTTCTTAATCAGTGGTTCTTAAGTTCTTTTTTACCACGCCCCCCTTTAAGAAATTGTCCTTTGTTTCCCGGTGACATTAAATAAGTTTTGAAAACAAATGTATTTATTGGTNAATTTATTGATCANACTTTCCATGTTGTGGAGCACGCAAGGTCTCGCGCCCCTCAAGATATTTACTGACGCCCCCCGGTGAGGAACCACTGCTCTAGATAGNATCTGTTCTGGTGATTACCATTTTTGCCCTCAGCAGGCAGCGAGTGCCGGTGTCATGCGCCGCTTGTTTTGGTACGAAACAAAAATCAAGTTGTTGAAATTTTGCTGCCACTTGATCGTTGCTTGTCAATAGAGCTGCTGGTGAACCTTGCTAACTTCTCTATTCAACTGTTTGTTTCTTTCATAATATATAGTAATTCCAACTATACTTTCAACACACGTTACGCTTTTTCCTCAGAAACATTTACAAATGGGCGAGTCTATTCCTGATGAACTTCTTGTCGAAGTTCTTGTTGACGGAATCCGGAGTATTCCGGATGGAACCGGATGGGTTTTGGACGGATTTCCGACGACGGCGGCGCAGGCGGCTTTGTTGGAGAAAGCCTTAACCGGAAATGAGGTGTCGGCCCATGCTGGAGTAGTGAAAAAGAAGTCGAGTAGGTAAATATGACTGCTTTTGTTGACAGTTTTTTTGTGACCGGAAGTAACAGGAAAGATTCTCTCCGGGCTGGTGTAGATAGTTGTCTGTGACTGGTACGTTATTTTTGTTTTTTTGTCATTACTACCGAAAACAACGTGTTTTCTCGCTTACATTGCCAGAAAACTTTAATTCTTTCATCAAGAACGGTGGATAACTTTCCGACGGGGCCAAAGTAATGCCGGAAATGATGTGTTGACATTGGTTAATGGAAGAATTAGATCGTATGCTGGCGTTGTGTAAATCTAATCAGAAAAGTTCAATTTTGAAAAATATGAGACGTACTATGGGATAGAGACACGCTTGATTGGTTGGTCCAAAAAATATTAAATTTTTGTCCAAATATTTTTTTCATTCTTCGCTTAACAACTGCCTTGTTATACTGTAGTTACGCTGCTGCCATGCTTCTTGGGTTGTCGTTGAAGTTTGTCTTTTGTGACAATCTCTGAGACGAGAAAACTGCGACTCAGTTGGCATTTTTTCTTTTCAACTAATCCTGCAGACGTCTTAGAAAAAATCAACCCGCGTTTTGAGCTTTTCTTGTGGATCAATATGAATGAGTTTTCGTGAAACTATTGACAAATGCTTAGCAAATTTCGTTTGTGCAGCAAAATCCCCAGGAAACATTTTTGGTGGCCTGTCGCTTTACTTTGATGGTGCACGGGCTCAACAGTCTTGAAAACATTTTCCTGTTAAGGGGGTAAAATATCTTTGCTTGGGGGTAGANGCAGAAAAAGTGTGGGAAACAAATCGTCGAATTTGTTTGANGAAGGTTATAGATTCTGACACGATCACATCTACTGTAATCGCCGATTACAACTGCAAAGACAGCTGGAGTCTGATTTTCGAACGATTTTTTTCCAGGAAATCCATGATAGTCCAGGATCCGAAGCCTGCCAAAGAACAGCCGCCGGCTCCAAGCGGCCTGGACGTTGTCATCGTTTTGGACGTCGACGATGCGTTGGTGATAAAGCGATCTGCGGGAAGAACACGTAGGAATATAATTAGTGCCTGATGCTTGTAGTAGCATAAAAGTTCGTTTGTTTGCTTGCAACATGCTATAATGAAAGAGAACGAGTGTGCTGTACTTTTTTTTAACTCCTGATGAGGTACATATCTAGCATCGGTCAGCACTTGTCGACGAGCGTTCTTTGTTTCGCAGAGGGGGTCCAATCCGGCGACCCCTATCACGAAGAATTCAACCCAGCCCCTGACGGGGGCCGCACAGGGATGGGGAAGGTTGAGAGGGTCGTTGCTGTGCAGGATCCGTCTTTCGAGAGGGAACAAGTGCAGAACAGGATTGCAAGTAGGTCGAGCTTCCTCGTCGTCTCCCAAAGGCGAACGCGCCGAGGAGACGTTTATTTCAAATGCATCGGATTGTTTGACTTCATGCTTGTGGTTGCGCGACGCCGGCAGCAAGCAGATCTCCCGTTTATTTAAACTAAACTTCGCCGTGAACTGCTGGTCTTGTTTCTGGGCCTGCACAGTAAGGGCGGTTGCAATCCTGACTGTGCTGAAAAAAAAGAGGAACTGCAAATAAATGTCGCTTTGCGCAAAGATCATCCGTTGTCCGGATTTCTCGTCACAGAGAGTTTCTTATGAACTTGGTTGGTAAGGTGGACACGGTTTTGAAACACAACATGACAAAAATATTTTTATTTTTACTGAGGCCTTTCATGCAGAACATTTTGAAAAGAAATAGAAACACTTGTCTTCATTCTGCCATGGCGTTCCTCGGTTGGGAATGCGAGGTGATGATTGATTGAAGGAACAAAAATTGCTGCTGAAATCTATTTGAAGCTTTGTTTTGGATAAATTAATGGCACGTTAAGCGAGGAAATGTGCATGTTCACCTCATTTTTTTGCTAGGTAATCATCGTTTCAGTTAGTATCCCCTTTATTTTGTACAATAAATTTGATATCTTCGTTCGTTTGATTGTTTCCAAGATCTTTGCCATTCAGCAGCTATGTTGAGCCAGAGTGAGATTTGGAAGTCATGCAAAGTTGTCAAGGAAATAATAACCCAGCAACTGATGGTTTCAATAAAATCATGTTGGATGTTTCAAGAAACAAGCGTTTTCATAGTCAGCATCGAATGAAGCGGCGCGTTAAACAGTTGCACTGTTTAAAACTTTCTTTTGCGTCATACCTCTTTTCTGATGCGCAGGTTTCCATGACCAATGGAAAGGCCTTGAACGACTCTACAGCCAGCTATCTGTTGTCTGCCACGTGGACGGTGAGGCCGACTCCAAACTCGTCTTCGTTGACGTAGAGAAGACCTTGTTCGACACGCTTGAAAAGGTTTGTTCTTTTGTTGTGCGCATGTTTGTCTCGTGGCGTGGTTGTCTTTGATTTTGGAAAGCTGTCAAGGATTTTTTTACAGTTTTTCCTGCCATTTGATAATAAAAACAGTTTTGCCTGAGGTATCGCATCTTCCTTTTTGCCCATCCAGGTAGGCTCTGACGCTGACTAATTACGTGTCACGTGACAAAGACGCTTCCAGTTAGATTTTAGTTTTTTTAATCGTGTCGCTAAAGGTTTTGCCTTCGAAAAATCCAAACACGAATACTTTAACTTGATGAGAAAAATCTTTCTTCGATCTCCTTAGATGCGCGTTTATTTGCGCGATCCACCAGGTTTCTGACGTCACAGCGAGCCTGCAGGTAACAGTGAGTAACAAGTAACACACACAACGTTGAATCAGATCAGATCTGTGAAATAAGGACCAAACAACTTTGGACAGTAAATCACTTCACGAATCTCTCAACATTTATCACGCGTAAGTTGAGTTTTGTAACACAATGTATTTGTGGGCTAGCAAATGCTTAAGCTCAATTTTGTATAGTACAGCGTATATGCGTCAATTAATCACATTTTGGACAAAGCCCAGCTCGGTCCCACAGTGACGACATTATATAAATGCATACATAACAACCCAGATAACTCAATACAGACCAATTACATATATACAGTAAACACTAGCCATTAAATCACAACCAAACAGAAAGATATCGCAATGGACTATAAGACTAACAATGACAATACATGTTTTCAGAAAATGAAATAGGATGTATCAGGCAACAGACTCGTCGGTCTTCTATTAATATTTCATAAACGAAAATTATCAGTATTTCTTGCAAAAAACATTATGAGATACATCTTTGAGGTATTTCTACGTCAGCCCGAAAAGTAGCTGCTTTATGAGAAATTGTCTTTTTACCAGCATTTTTTGAAATATGTTTTATGAAAATGTTTTGATTTGCTGCGTATCTTTTATGATGACAATGAACATCAAACAGTAATTAAAACAAGTCTTCAGGTGAATTAGTTAACATTTCAATGTGAAATTTATGCATTAGCTTAGCTAATTCAAATCGATATAGATCATGAAGTTTCAGAATGAAGAAAATTGTATAAAGGCGCAACAAGACATCTAAAATTATTAAATGTTGCAGTTCTTAGTATGTTATTGTGCAATACCTTTAACGATTGAAGAACTAAATTACGAGCTCTGCGCCAGGAAACAGTACAGTATTTTAAATGACAGTGGACAAGACTGAAACAACATTTTAAAGCGTAAAACTTCGAATTTTATAGAAACATACGATGCTCTAAGACAGGGCTTCTCAAACTATGGGTCGCGAAATATACTTTTGGAGTCTCGAAACAATTTGGCTTGACAAACCAGATATAAATGTTTTTGTAAACTTATGGGACGTTTGCATGTATCAATGACATCTAGACTATCCATCAAGAGGTCGCCTAGAAAAAAAAACTTTAAAAATGGGGTTGCAGAACAAAAATGTTTGAGAAGGCCTGCTCTAAGAAACCTTTAACCAGTTTTATAAATCGCACATGAGAAGACGAATCTAACGTGCTGTCTAGTAAAACCCCAGATACTTTGAACTATTCGTTTCTTGAAAGTAGATGTCATTGATTTTTGTTTGAAACGAAGAGGTTTCAGACAATTTTCTGCTATTGTTTACAGATTTTGTGAGTACGACTATTGATTAGGAAAATCTTAAGCACAATTTTTTTTAGCTGCAACCAATTGTCTACTTAATCAGTTCTTTTCAACCTAGGCTAACATCAGCGTACAGTGTGGTTTTAAATGCAGAAGGTTTCGGTGAATCATTCAATGTACATGATAAAGAAAAACGGTCCCAAAACAGACGCTTGAGCTACACCGTTGATGCTTTAACTAATGTGGATTGTACGTTTTCTATAATAAATACTACGGCCAAAGTAAACGATACAACTGACATCTTGCAAACGTTTCGATAACAACTGTTATCATCTTCTGTGCATAGCAAACGTTTGCAAGATGTCAGTTGTATCGTTTGCTTTGGCCGTAGTATTTATTATAAGGCTATTTAGCACTTCCGCTTTTCGTGTACGTTTTCTACTTTTATAAATTGGCTACGATTTGACAAGTAGCTTTAAAACAGTTATAAGGTAACACCTCTACTACCAAAGCCATGATAGTATAGTAGAATTTTATGATTAACAGTATCAAAAGCCTTTGATCGAACAAGAAACACAAAACAAAAGCGAAGCTCATCAGCATTGCTTAATCGATTGGAAGAAATATTCTCAAGTGGATCGGCAGTTTAAGAGTTAGGCCAAAATTCACATCAATACTTGAATTCTTGTAAATAGCAATATACTCCATTATGTAGAATTTTTGCAAAGATTTTGTTGAACTATAATAAATTGGATGTTGATCAATAAATTGGTGCAAATGTTTTGATCTCCAACTTTAGAGATGGACACAACCTGGGTTATCTTTTAACAATCGGTACAAGAATCCTCTGGGACTGACTTAGACAATTTACTAACCTTTATTAGTATATCAATTCATGTAGAGCTTCACCTTCTGGAAGATTCTGTATTAAATGCAGTACTTCTTCCTCATATGTTTCGTGCAGACAGACGAACGTAGGGCAGTAGTATGCATGGGTATACCAGTTGGTGCAGGATTTTTTCAGCAATTGTGTAATCCATTTCACTAAAATTGTTATTAAACTCATTTACAATATTTAAGAGGGTTTTTGTTCCAAATTATAGAAAACGTTTCATTAATTTTCCTTATCATTTCTAGCTTTGTATTTAGAATATACTTGCTGTGGTGTTAATTTTGAATAATTACAAAAATAGGCAATTATTCTGAAAGATCATAAACTGCGAAGTCAGAAAAATGTTGGATATTAGTGTAAAAGCGATCAGTAAGTGTGGTTGAATGTTCAGTTATCCTTGTTGGTTTGTCAATAACCAATTTACATTAAAGACTTTGAAGCAAGTAAGCATAATCTGTAACACACTTGACTTTTGAACGATTCATTAAGTTGATATTAAAATCACCACAGACGAAGTATGTATCATTGCTGTCATTCAAATCATGTTTGATATGTCAAGTCATGTTTTCAAAATCGTGTTTGGAAACGTATCATTCAATTCATCTTTAGAACGTATTACTCAGGTCATGTTGTGGAACGTAAGTTGTTTGCAGTGTTAAATTTAAAGTTCAATTGTGTGGTGATAAATAAAATCACCAGGACGAGCAATAAAATAGGAAAGTTGGGAAGCGAGTTCTCCGCATCCCTTCCTTCTGAGAATCACTGCCAACATTTTTACTCAGTGCGAAATTGCTTTCTCAGTCGGAAGACATTTGCCGAAACGAATATTTACTTCGTGATTGTAGATTCAAAACAAAGGCCTGGTAGAAGTTCCATCAAGCGACTCGGGCAAGATGAGTGACAGTGCCAGAAAGCAAAAGGAGGCCGACGGTGCGACATCCCCTGAAAAGGTTCCGTCCAGACCCGACTCTGGCGCCAGCAAGTAAGAGTTCTAAGAATACGTTTTTTCCAGGAAGCATGGAAGCAGCTACTGCGCCGTTTTCTTCATTTTGGCAAAAATAATTAGAACCAAAATTGTTTTGTCTTTGATTCAAAAACAGCACAGTGTAAGATTGGAAGGTATTGCGTTGTTTCGGGTGGTTTTTGCAGTTGGTTGACTTGAACCGACATTCAAGAAAGTATCCGACAAAACTGAAAAGCGTCAAAGTCTGCTAAAAGTATGTTTCCATTTCAGTCGCCTACTTTCTTCAGTTTTGTCATTTTCTCCTGTTTAAGAGACGGGTGCGTGTATAAAACGGTGACAATTTTCATTTCGCGGTAAACGAAGCCCGAAATTGTCCCATTCACATTTCTTTTACCGAAAATGTTCCGCGTAATCATAATCTACAGCCAAGACATGATGCGTAACTTAAAAACTGCAATGCTTTTTAAGAAAATCATCGAAACAATCCTCCCAAAGCCCGGACAACAAGTCACCGAAGTCTTCCCCTCGAGGAAGAAAGAAGAGCCCGGAGAAGAGTGAGAAAGGGAACAAGTCGCGGAGCAGGTCAACGTCCGGAAAAAGGTGATTTAGCGCTTGCAGGATAGCCTCGCAGTGTTACGACATAGTTGGCTTTGTCTTTATGGACTTGCTTGAGTGCTCCTTACGAAGTGCCACTGAAACCATGACAATAGAAGTCATGGATGATTCGTTCAAGTTTTTTTTTTTGTTTTTTTGCCTAATTTTTTTCAAACTCTTGTAGCTGTTTTTCCCAAAAAGCGTTTGAGCGGATAGCGCTTTTATGGCTCTGTCCGATGACTGTTCGGAAAGGACCACAGTTGTAGTTTATCACAGATGTGTTACATTAAATAACGTTCATTTTGCTGTTTTTTTTTTTTCAGCGGAAAAGGTAAAGGCAAGAAGTCGAGATCCCCCACTCCTGTTCCTCCCGTGGAATCAACCGAGGAAGAGGTCGGCCCCCCCAAACCTCGCCCCGGCGACCCCGACTGGGAGTACGTGAACGAGGAGCTGCCCCTCCCACTCGTCCACGCGTGCGTTCCTTATTGGGAGAACGCGGAACGACAGTACATTCGAAACAGCAAGACTGTCTTCAGACTTATTCGCGCCGAACGAGAGAGCATCATCAGGTGATGCCACAATTTGAAAGCTCTAAGTTTGCTGTAAAAGCTTTCGAGGGATCAGCCGACTGGGCCCTGCTTTTGTTTTTTTGCGATGATTCAAATTTCTTGCACATATCTGTATTAAAGTTTCTACCGTATTTAGTCGATTGTAAGCCGCGGCTTAGAAAGTTTTTTTCACCATTTCGTGCGGCTTGTAATCCAGGGCGGCTTACATTTTTTATTTCTTTTCCTTATCGAAAGGTATAAATGACGCTCAGTCTTTCCTTGGCTACGTTTTTTGACCAAACTCTCTTTTCGTGTTCTATTCTCTTGAGCCTCACATGCACATCCGTCACAGGAGAGAATATGATGAACAGAAGGCAGTTGTAGTGGTGAAACATCATTACCAAGGTTGCGAATAAACGCGAAACATGCTAGTACGTGAAAGTATCTCAGAGGCTTAGATAACCTACGTTCAAGTGCTGCTTACAATCAAGGGCGGATAACAATCGAGTAAATACGGTACTCTCCATATGTGAGATAAGCAAGGAATCTATCGGAAAAATTTAAATAATTTTTTGAAAACTTATTCATATAGATTCTGAGCGCAATCGAACTGACTGTGCATTTAAAGGCGGAACGCATTGTTTAGCGAGAGATAAACCCTTAAGATTTTCCCACAAAGCTTCAAAGCTTTCTGTTTAGTTGAACGCATGCGTGCGTTTGCCAGTTTTGACTGATTAATATCCACATCGATTCATTTTATGTTCACATCGATTCAGAATTGACTATTCACATCGATTAATTTTGTATAGTCACAACGGTTCAGATTTGACTGATTAATATTCATATCGATTCATTTTATGTTCACATCGATGCAAATTTGACTATCCACATCGATTCATTTTTATGTTCACATCGATTCAGGTTTGACTGGTTAATATTCACATCGATTGATTTTATGTCCACATCGATACAGGTTTGACTATTCACATCGATTAATTTTTTATAGTCACAACGGTTCATATTTGACTGATTAATATTCATATCGATTGATTTTATGTTCACATCGATACAGATTTGACTATTCACATCAGTTCATTTTTATATTCACATCGATTCATTTGACTTAAAAATATTCACATCGATTCATTTGACTGATAAATATTCACATCGATTTATTTGACTGATAAATATTCACATCGATTCATTTGACTGATAAATATTCACATCGATTCATTTGACTGATTAATATTCACATCGATTCATTTGACGCTAGATACTTGTACGAGACGCGCGAAGACTTCCGCGAGCACCTCCGTCGTCCCGAACACAAGCAGACCTTCGTCACGACCTGGCAGAGGAACTACAACGAGATCGCTGACGACCTCAGGCAAGATGAAGAGACGAAGTCTGAGCTCCACCAAAGGCTCGATGTGAGTGAATGTGTCGCACCACCGCGACGTGTCTGCACACGCTGACGCATGCGGTTGAAGGCGTGCGCACAGGAGGGGTTTTGTAGGGTCAGAATGGAAATTGGATCGAGTACCTGACAAAACGCTGAAAAGCATTCCTTTTTTTCCGGCATCAAAGCAACTTCTTTCTCACACCTGACAATTGTGTACAAACGCTGGCAACCGTTTTGAATGACCTAATCTTCAACGTTTGCTGTTAAAGCTCTTGTTTTAAGGCTTGCTGGTGCACATGTTTTTAAAAATGTGAATAAAATGACACCTGCCACTTGGGAAGGAGTTTTGCTGCCACTGCTTGACGACTGCCCAACACGAGTTTCAGTGGAAAAAAAGCAACAACGATTTTGAGCGGCTTTGATTGAAATCAAACATGTTTTAAATACGTAGATGTTTCTGCGTTGTCGACAGCTTTTATATTAACTGTCTCACGTCAGTTACGGCGCGGTGTAAAGGTTGTTTCTTGCTGCAAATGCGCAGAGGCAATTTGCTCCCAACCTGGCGATCGACGCAGCAACCTTCCAACTAGAAGGAAGACTTTGCTATCGCAGCATTCTGCAGCGTTTGTGTTTGAAAATCGAGTGATTTCCGCGTGCAGCTTTCGTTTCGGTTTCTCACTTTTGTTTTGCCTGACATCTGAACTCCACAGCCAGCTTGCCTCTCGTTCAGGACCTTCGTGAACGACTTTGGGACATCTGCGATACCAGGAAGGAGCAGGTCGAGACAGAGCGGACAAATATCATGACCGAGGGTTGGCTGGAAGATCACATGGGCTTGCTGACGAATCACTACTTAACTCTAATGCAGGTGAGGGTCGGCTTGGGAAAGGGAAAAACCTTTGTCCCGCTTTCAAACTCTTAATTGTGCTTGAGGATTTTTGCCGCTCTTGAAAGATATTTTTGCTTTATGTCAGAACGTAAGGTAGTAGAATGATCCATTGTTTGGCCTAGTAGTCGCAGGAGATGGGGGTGCAGGAAACGTGGTTGCACTCACACACTTTAAAAGTCTGCGAAAAGTCGGGAAAAGTTGTTAAAAATCGGGCAAAATATTTTGAAGAATTCAAAAAATTTTCATATGAGTATGACAGATTAACAAATGCATCACTGTTTCGAAAAAACTTCAACAATGGTAATTTTAGGTTCCAGGGCAGTGGTCATACAAAGTTAATTGCAAACGCATTTTTGCTGCTAACGACTGAGCAAAGGTTCAGTCTGATCTTGTGTATACCTAAAGGTGATATGATAATGTGTGTCTCCTCCAGGCTTGAACCCTGGCCTTGTTTATCATGTGGAACACACTAATGTCAACTTTTGTCATTTTTTCCTCATTGGCTGTAATTTAGCACTTATTTGTTGGAGCAACGATCCGAAAAATAGGGCAAAAGTATGTCAAACATTGTTGTTCTCCTGCGGCTACAGTTGGCCCACAACTTTGGTGTCATTTCTGGAATGCAAGAAAGATCACTGTGTTCGCCGAAAATCGCTGGTCTTCACTCGCACGCTTCATCTTTAGCTTGATGTGTTTCATGGGACATTGCGAACATGAAATCATCGCCTGCTTCACTATCTGTTTTTACCTGGTAGTAAAATGCTTTACTGTACTTTCAAGTTAGGTGTCTTTTCCCGAAAATTTTCTGTTGCCTCTTTCCGTCCCTTGTGCGGCAACGGTTTGGTGCTGAATGGAAACGTTGGAATGTTTGAAACGTAGAAAAGAGTTGTGAGAAAATTACCGATAACTTGCGATCGAGTATGGTTCATCACACAGGGGGTGTGGTTCGTTACAGGGGGAGGTCGATCGATTCCAGGACACAATCAGGGTGATCAAGGACTACTACGCCGGAATGCAATCGAGGATTATCGGTGAGGTCAAGTCAGCTGACAGCTTTGCTCGCTTGCCATTGGTCGACTTGGAAGTTGACGTCAGCGCTGCACAGAGCGCTTTGACGATGACCAGGTTTGCGTGTTGTTTATAAGCTGAGGACTTGAAGCCTGTTCCAGGTTGATTTTCCTCGCAAGAGTGTAGTACTGACAAATGTCTTCTGCGTGGCTTGCGTGGGCGATTACGAACTTGCGCCATGCTGTGATCATGCACCCTGACAAGAATGCTTCCGCATTTTAATTGAAACCGAGCATAACTGGGTGTTTTTGTCGTAGTCGCGAAAGTTGCTGAAGGAGTAAAATATTAGCAGATTAATGTTTTCAAGCATACACTGCAAACAAAAAACAAGTCTGATGCGGTACTCGGTAATCATTTTTTGATGTGTTGAAGAAAGTTCTATTTTTAAAAAGTTTGAACGATCTTAGAAAGCCCGGGTGAGTTTATGCGAGAGTTGCCTGATGTGCTGTGCGTTGGTATTAACTTATCTACAAATGACTTCCGGGAGACATAAGCGACTGGAGGTTGTAAACCCCCCTTTTTTTTCAGCGAGAGCCCAGTCTCACCTCAAGCTTCTCAGTCAGACACTAAAAAAGCTTTGAAGAAGCCAAGCGAGGAAGCTGTTGCTGCAGGTAACCGACTGTCAATCGCGTTTTTACAAGTTCCACTGTTTCGTAATGGACTGCTCGATTCCAAGCAAATACTGCTTGGAAAGAAGCATCGCTGTTAGCATTCTTGTTCCACATTTTTCCTCGTATGGTCTTGAGCATTACTTTCCCCCATGCACTATCCTTCGGTTTGATAGAGAAATGAAGACAATGGCCTTAATAAGTTTTTTTCAAATATGGAATTGGTGTAGTCTGGAGCATAAAATTGGGACAGTTCAAAAAACTATTCATGATTTATTTCGAAACGTTTCGGATTAATTTTTGAATCGGAAATGAAGCAGCATTAAGGCAATGCAAGCAATTCAGAACCAAAAGACTTGGTGGCATAGAAAAGTTAATGTGTCATGGAGATCCTGGAAGCAAGTTGAAGTTAATTGATAGAATTATTCTCTTGATGAAGTTACTTGATACACTAATAAAAACAATATTGTCTAGATGCAATTTAGTAGATACAATAATTTTCTTGATGAAGTTAGTTGATACGATAATTGTCTTGATCAAATTACTGTAATTGACACAATTTTTGTCTTGATGAAGTTAATTGATACAATAATAATTTAGTGCTGAAGTCATTTGATATAATTATTGTCATTTAGGAAAAACAGTGTGCAGTGCACATCTTTGCCAAATGTACGCTTCCTGCAAAAAGTTGTTGAAATTAGTTGGCAGAACTGATTTTCCTGGTTTCATTGTAGAGATTTAGTTTTCCTTGCAAATATTTGTACATTTTTTACACAATTCATAATTGTTGGAAAGCAACACCAAGTGCTTATTTGTCAATTAGTCTGCTGTTGGCTCTATGAGCAAATTTGTACTCCACGTTTTTTGATTACGAGCATTGCGTTTTTTTAGATGACTCTGTTATCAGCACAGCACGAATTCCTTTGGTTCAACGCGGAGCTCCCATTAGCATTGCTGTGGAAGAAGGGGGTAAGGGTAAAAAAGGAAAGGCTGCCCCTGCCGTGGGAACTGAGTCCCCGACGCAGGACCCCAATCCAGAGGAAAAAACAGTTACAGAAGCATTCAACTTCGCCACCAAGTAAGTTTCTTGTGAGCGAAGGTAGACTGAAGACGTATGCATGTTACGATGGTAAGTAAACCTGTCAGCACTTTGACTGCGTGAAGCCATTCCTGAAGACCAACGAATTTTGGCAAGTGGTTGTTTTTTTCTGGACATGACGTGAAGACGATGTTTTTTCAGGCCATTTCACGCAGAGCCAAAATAAGAACTTAATAAAAAAATTCATTGCCGTTTTACGCAGTAACGTCGATCACTCCAGTAACATACTCGTAACTAAACCCGGCGCGTTGTGTTTTTCCCTGGTGGTTACAGTAACAGTTAGTATAAAAAAACATCGCGCACACACACCAACAAAGGTAGCTGTTAGAATGTGGAAGTTAAATAAGTAAATTATTTTGTTCGTAGGTTTTTCATAGACCCGTCAATATAAGCGCTTGTGCTGACGTAGCAATGGCTGAAGGTCAATGAATGCATTCTTTACAAAAAAAAAAACAAACAAAAGAAAACATCGTGCGAGACCCATGATTTTGTGTGTTCTTCGTATCAGGACCTGAGAAAAAAAGAGACAGATCAGATTGCACAGTAACGCTCCAGTTTGCGTAATATCTTCAATTCATGTTTGACGAAAGTTTTGTTTGCCTGTATGTTTCTTTAGAACTTCATCTCTGCCGAAGCGCAGTTGCATCAGACAAATTGTCGGCTGGTTGTCAACCTTGCTGGCTTTCCGCTACTTCCATAGTGCTTGTCAGTTTCACATGTATTTTGATTGCAGCTTGGTAACTAGTGCGGTGCAGTCATGCATGGCGGAAAAAGAGGCGGAGGAAGAGGAAGAGAGGAAACAAAAAGAGGAGGAAGAAAAACAGAAAGCCGCTCTCCTTGGTGGGGATAAGAAAGGCAAGTTAATGCTGATTTTCCTTTTATGCCTAATTATGCCAATGCGATGTACCGTCTAACATGACAGAGGACGCCTCTTTGCGAACATTAACTAGCTAAGTTTGACATATCCTGAATGCAATCAGTGACTAGTGTGAAAGTTGAAACAGGTGTCGAAAAATTGCTCGATTGTGCAACTATCGTATTTTGTTTTTAGACCGTAGCATCATTTCTCGCTGTAGCGCGTTCAACAGCGAAGTTATATGTACGTTGATGTTGAGACGAGTTAGCTGTTGCACTGTACTGCCTTTCAAAAATCTACCGTGGTATTGATGCGGACGAAGTCACATTGCCTTTTTTTCAAAAATAATTATTGAACATTTTGAAAGTTCGGTTGTAACGAGCAATTGTAGATTGTCAAACTTCAGCTTGTTTCAATTCAAAATCAATGTCAGTAGATTTGAGATTTCCGCCATAGCACCTTGTTCGTTTAGCTTGGCTATGTCGTTTCATTTTTCTGCATTCGAAGGACGCATCAATCTGGAGTTTTGACTCTGACAATCGTGATGCAATAGTTGCAATTTANAAATAAATTGACAATTTATAAATGAATGTCACAAAAACAGGCGGCGGAAAAAAGGGCGGTGGAAAAAGTGCTAAGGGCAAAAAGGGCAAAGGAAAGAGCAAGTCGCCCACGCCAACTCCCCCCACTCCGGTAGAGGAAGAAAGCGAAGAGACGAAGCAGAGACGCTTGATCATGCAGCGGTTAAAGGAAGAGTACGTGGCTGTCTTGCAGCAGGAGGAACTTTCTGTCAAAGACCGCCTTGACCTGATAAAGTAAGGTTCTTTTTTTACTCTTTTTCGCATTCACCGGCGTCTCAATCGATTTCTTGCATTCACTAGTGTCTCAATCGATTTCTTGCATTCTCTGACGTCTCAATTGATTTCTTGCATTCACTGGCGTCTCAATTAATTTCTTGCATTGACTGGTGTCAGTCGATTTCATGCATTCACTGGCGTCTCAATCGACTTCTTGCATTCATTGGCGTCTCAATCGATTTCTTGCATTCACCGGCGTCTCAATTTATTCCTTGCATTCACTGGCGTCTCAATCAATTTATTGCATTCACCGGCGTCTCAATTAATTTCTTGCATTAACTGGCGTCTCAATCGATTTCTTGCATTCACTGGCGTCTCAATTTAATTTCTTGCATTCACTGGCGTCTCAATCGATTTCTTGCATTCACTGGCATCTCAATTAATTTCTTGNATTCAGTGCCGTCTCAGTCGATTTCCTACATTCACCGGCATCTCAATTAATTNTTGCATTCACTGGCGTCTCAGTTGATTTCTTGCATTCACTAGTGTCTCAATCGATTTCTTGCATTCACTGGCGTCTCAATTAATTTCTTGCATTCACCGGCGTCTCAATTGATTGACATGTTGCGTTTGTTTTGTCACAGCGCATTCCAAATGTAAGCAGAGCAAAAATTTAGAAACACGCGGTATTTTCAACATGATGATAGACAATTTTTGAAATTTCTCTTTTGAGCATGTTTAGCTGCATGATGTGACTCTGACTGAAACACCACCAACTGCGGGTCGGATTCATTTCAAAACCTCTTTGTCCCAGGAACCGCGCCGTCCTGACGCTGTCTGACCTCAGGAGCCAATCCGAGCAGTCGTTTGCCGACATGCTTGACTGGCTTGGCGGACGTTACCTGCGCGAAATGGCGGCGATCGACAACCTGACCTCGGTTGCCAGGCAGCACATCGAGGCTGGAGAGAAGCTAAAGCAGCAGCTTCGCCTCGAACAAGACGTGAGTTGTTTGACGAATCATAAACGGGGTTCTGTAGAAAATAACATGGCATCTTCTTCGCGTTAAGATTACTCGGCACGATTTTTAACTTCATTATAACACGCTTTATTAGATTGCAAACCTTGTGGAGCAGCCAGCACGTATGTTCGCACATTTAATTCAGATGCTTTATGCAGTTGCACGGGCGTCGGAAGAATTTTTCTAGGGGGGGGTAAAAGTGGATTTTTCCAAGCGCAGCCAAAAATAATTTTCCAGGTGGGCCAAAAGCGACAAAATTTCATTTTACCCACTCAAAACTAAGAAAACGACCTTTTTTGGTAAAAATTTAATAGAAAAATGTCAAATTCCAGGGGTAGCCAAGCCCCCCCTGCCCCCCTTCCGACGCCCATGTGCAGTTGTACAGCCTGTTTTTGTCTTCTAAGATTTTAACTTTTCTGTTTCGGCCAGGAGTTCATCATGGATGCTGAGATCCACGTAGTTCGAACCCCTACTCCCCCTGTGCGACCTCCAGCGGTGGAAACGGCCGCACCGGACGCCTTCACAGTTGATCAGATTTCCAATCTGCACACCCACTTCAAAGGTGACCATACGTTCTTGTAATTATTCGTTATTTCGTGCGCTACAGAAGCTCACAGCACGTTGTCCGCATGTCATGCTGCAATTTTCTGGCGTTTTCAAGCATAACAGGGAAAACTGATTTCCTATTAGAGAAGCATGAGTTGGCAACACTGTTTTTTTTTTGTCAAATTCCAACCCGGATCTCGACAGCTTCAGCCTCGGATCGCGTTATTTTTATTCGATGGAAACAAAGGTATGATTTTGAGTTCGTGGCTCTTCAAAGCCAAGCGAAGACAAACGGCGGCGACGACGTCGTTACATCATCATCCACGTATAGAAAGGGATGAAGTGCACCACCTGAGTCGTCCAGAAAAAATCGGATGATACAAAAAGGCGCGTTGAGATTAAACAACTGGGAAATGAGGTCGACTGAGGGGCTTCTTGTTTCGTGAAAGACATGCGTCTGTGCATTTATTGGCGTAGTATGCTCTGGGCGAAGTATGTTCCTTGTTTAAAGCATTGCACGATCCGAGCGACCATTCACTTCGCATTGTTTGAAATCAGATCATTGTGACACGTCAATTCCTGCCATTCGATCCAGTGCAAGGTTCAATGTTTTGTCAATAGCCGTTCTTCCTGTTTCTCGCAGACGTATCCCCGAACGGGATCATAGCGAACAAGGCTTTCATCGAGCTGCTCGCCAGCACAGCAGCTCTGACCCATGGCGCGGAGGTCCTGCCGGACATGTGGATGAATATCACATACGCGCAGGTATCCGACAACTCGTCACTTCCTGATCTTGCGGCACACGCTGCTCAAAGAAACTTTGCATTTTGCGACGTAAACAATGATCAAATTATGACCGCTACTTCCGCAAAAAGTTGTGCTGCGTTTGAACTTGACGAGTTATCGCAAGCAATGACGCGATTTGTGACGTAAACAATGACGCGATGCGTTTTCACAACTTGTGCGTTGCTCCCGGTGTCGGTCGATTCCGGAACGGCCGAATTTTCCTCCTGCAGGAAAGTCCTTTGCCCCCTTTTTTCTTGGTCATTCGCCAAGTCACGAATGACGTGACCTAAAATTTTTTATGCCTGTTCAACAAAAGTCGCTTAACTGCCCATTGCGACCGAAGTACCTGCATAACGCCCACAATAACCAACCTGATTTCGTTTAAAATGTTTAGCCACGCTACCGTGGACTATTTAGCTCTAAACCACTCAATTTGATGCAGTCAAACACCCTGTTTTTATTCTGTTTTTATTGGTAACGTTGCTCATTATTTAAATAACGTTGTCTGTCAGTTCATTAGTACACGTTGTGCATCGCAAAGTTGAGAAGTAAGTGTTACTAAAGTAAAGGAAGGTCTATGATTTGCAACTTTGAAAATGACCAACTTTATCACTTGCTATCATAGAAGTTCAATGATTTTCAAAAGATCTCTGGTGATGCTCACATTCCCCCTCGCACTGCCTAACGACTGGATACTTGCAGCTAGTTGATTTGTGCGCTGTCCTTGCTCCGGATTCGGAATACATCGATTGGAGGAAATTCCTTTTGCTCGTCTCGTTACCATGGCCGAAGCCGTCGTCCGAGGAACTCCTGCGCATGCGCCAAGATTACGTAGAAGTTGACGTAGCCAGAAACGGTTGGATCACTGAGGACCAGTACAACAAAGTAAGCCCGGTCCTTGTTAGGAGTGTGAATGTTTTCGTAGAAGCTGACGGTGCTACGTATGCAAATCGTTACTATGAAGCACACAAATGATTACCATGTAGTATGCAAATCATTACCATAAAGTTCACGAATGATTACCACAAAGTATGCAAATGATTTCCATGAAGTATGCAAACCATTACCATGAAATTTGCAAATGTTTACCATGAAGTGCACAAATGATTACTATGAAGTTTGCAAATAATTACCACGAAGTATGCAAATCATTTGCATAAAGTATGCAAATCATTACCATGAAGTAGGCAAACCCTTACCATCAAGTTTGCAAATGCTTGCCATGAAGTACGCAAATGATTGCAATGAAGTATGCAAATCATTGCCATGAAGTATGCAAATCATTATCATCGAGTTTGCAAATGATTACCATGAAGTATGCAAATGATTACAATGAGGTATGCAAATCATTGCGATGAAGTACACAAATGTTACCATGAAGTTTGCAAATGATTACCATGAATTTTGCAGATGATTACCACGAATTACGCAAATGATTACCATGAAGTATGCAAATAATTTCCATAAAGTATGCAAATCATTACCATGAAGCAGCGCAAGGCAAGGCCGAAACTTTCTATGCAGTCGACACTGTTTTCGTCGTCTTTGAGGACATTCTATNTGTAGGATTTTTACCTTTTTCTCGGATTTGTCTCGTAGCTAAAAGCATATGCGTAAGCTTTTCGAGATTTGCAGTAGGCATCTAAAACATAAACACATTCCTGCCGCATCCTAAAATATATTTCCACTACATGCAGTGCCTTATCATGCGGCGAATATGAACAACTTTACCGGTTACTCAAGTTATGAAATGGTGATTACCAGTTGCCATTTGATGTGGTAATCAAAGGTCATTGTTACGTGCTGACAGGAAATTTTACAGTGGTTTCTAATTAGACTAGACGCTTCGTTAATTTCATTTGTTTGATAGGTTGCCATACTTGGAAGTAGTATGTACCTGTGGTGAATGACTACACAATGCACATTTAATTTTCTCCTTCGTTTCTTCTTTTTGTTTTCAGCGCCTTTAAAGTCTAAAAATTTCAACGAGGAGACAAGCGACAATCCCTTTTTGAAAAAATGTTGAGAGAACTGTGTATCCGTTCGCAAAACTCCAAATGTGACGCATGTTTTGATTGACCTTTGCTTTACGAAAAGAAAATGATCTGCACCCCCCTGCGATGCATTATTGGCTTTGACTTTGTCGTTCAGGTAGACCTGTGGTTCCATTCCGACGAAAACGAAAGGCCGTCTTCGCCGGAGGACCCCGAGGACCCGTACCCTTACCACCGCGATAACTATTTGAAAAAGTTGTTCTTCAAGTTATTCTCCGATTGGGAGCAGGTAAGACGACTCGATCACGTGGTGCGTCCTGCTGCTTGTGAACGATAAGCTCTCGTACTCGTTACCGAAGTGACAGTTACGGACGCAACGTGTTGATTTACGCAAGTAGAATCAACATGTTGTCATTTTCAGAAACTTTTGTCGAAATCTGTTTTACCATTATGTCCGCCTGTTGCGCTTTGCAAGATAAGACGGATTTCCGAGTCCTTTCAGACACTTTTCCTTCTTGTGCTGCACTGAAAACGTTGCGTTGGGTAGTCAGCGCAATCTTTTCATCACCATGGCCGAAGGCCCGTTCGCAACGAAGCTGAAAGAAGCTCGTAAAGTGTCCACGTGCTCCGATGTATCGGTTTGACGGTCGTCATTGCCTGCGCTGCTCGTGTCAACACTATACTCTGTGAAGTGGTTGCGTTGCTTTTTTCGTCCTTTTTTACGTTTGCGGCAGTGAGGAGCAAATGTAGAAACGCAGCTGGAGCGCCGAAAATAAAGTATCGAAAAGTATCAAATAAAACCGTGATGTTTTTGATCCAGAGCATGGTGGATTTAAAACGCTGGAATGGTTGGGAAAGCAAGATAAACTCTGCCCGTACAAGCTGCTTCGACGTGCTTTTCTGCTCCTTATATCTTTTTTAGGAAAAAAATATAAGATTATTACGTATAAATTGCCAAAAGCCGCAAATCCGTTCGGTTAAATAAAATTATTTAATCGTTTCTATTTCGGCTGCACTGGCGTTTTATTGCTACCCCCTTCTTTTAGGCCGTTTTTTTTATAATTCTGCTGTAGCCAATCTTGTTTTGGCCGCGGCTCACTTTGCAACTTGGTCTTCTTCTCGCGGCACACTATAGCTAGTGACGGAAACGTAACTAATAGAAACCTCCTCTTTACAGGAATCGCACAAACCGGTTCAAAAACTTGTTCCTAGTTTTAAAAATTCGCGACACACATGCATCTGTCACGCGACATACCTGGGCATGGACGTCGGAAGGATTTTTTCCAGGGGGGGATTAGCGGATTTTTACAGGGGTAGCCATAAAGATTTTTTCAGGTGGGGGCCAAAAGTGGTGAAAATTCATTTTTCCTTCTCGAAACGAAGAAAACAACCTTTTTTGCAAAAGATTTAATAGAAAAATGCCAACTTTCAATATTCAGTGAGCCAAGCCCCCCTCCCACTTCCGACGCCCATGCGCCAGGGACTGTCACGCGACACACTTGTGCGGAAGGCACTGTTCTATCTTTCAATGTCCCTGCAGCGATTCGCTGCGTGTAAGAGTATTTAACATTTTCATCAAACCTTAATTTTCGCATTCACTGAGTGTTTCTCTCACCTCTGCAGGTTCCCCCCCGGCTTGATTACATCAACATGCTCATGTACTTCGGACTTGATCGCGACCCTGTCGTTGGTTTCTTCAGGTACTTTTGTAGTTCGTCAACGTAACAGCAGGGACAATCGGCGCTGAAGTATAACTCTTGAGGAAAATGTTATCCAAGCTAATTTTTCCGCGTCGTTTGCGCGAACGCTACCGGCTGAAGAAAGACACAACCTGCCATGCCACAGGGTTGACAGTTCAAGCTATTCGAAATGCCCGCAAAGTGGATGGCTTTCGTTTGTCTTTCGCACGCACGAATGAGTTTGTCTCTGCCCCAGTTAGTACTGTGTCACAATCTGCTTTATAGTCATTGTCACGTCACAATCTGCTTTATAGAGCCATTGTCATGTCGCGACTTGATTTGATTTTTCAGAATTGCAGAACCTGTATCAAACATAAAACAGTTCGGTCTTTTCTCACTATTGCAATATAGCCTAGTTTTTCAAATTGCGTTTTCGGAAAGAGAATTTTCAAACAGATTCTTCTTGCACTGCTGTTATAGGAGTTTATGTTCCGTGCTTTCTTTGGGCACGTCGTCCTCGCACACATCCTTTTCAGCAAATTTGCGTTTCACGGCAGTGTTTTTCTTTTCCTTTCTATGCTTTCGCAACTTCACGTCACGCCCAACAATTGCAAACACGAAACCTTCACTGACGAATTGCTTGTTTCAGAGCGCTCAGCGTTGCCGCCGGCTATCCCATGCCGAAGATCATGAAACGACCCGATCCACTCGCAGCAGACAAGGTCCGTGCAATTGTTTTTCTGCAACAAGTCCCGACGTCTAGTGGTTGGCGACTTGCCTGCAGTGTTCCCTCTGTGAAAATTTTACACTGAACAAATGTTCGTTTTAGTGCGCGTGCGATTGCGCAACCATGCAGACACACAACAGTAAAGCGTTTCAAGCGTTAAAAGTGCTATGCGATACATGTCTACGCTATTAAATCTGGAATGTTGCAAGTGCGCGAGAATGAGGTTTCACTGCGCAAATGTTCTGGTGGTGCTGCGCAGTTGCGGGCCTCATAGGGAAGATTGCTTGTCTGGCAGATCATTGGTTTCCAGTTGAGTAAAAGATTTCGCCCAAGTGTTTGCGTCAAACCAACATCTCCGTCTGGTTCTGTACAGTGAGAGTTGTGTTGAGGTTATTGCTTAGCTGTAACATGTTGAATGTGCGGCGTCTTCTGACATCAGTAACTTATGTGCAATGGAGGCAGACCACGCACCCTCGTCAATGGAAGGCGTTGTCTGGGCGTGAACAGTCATTATGGTTTGTGACGTATGAACAATGGAAACATGTATGCTTGTGTTTGGAGGTGTCACCAAATCTGAATTGCTGGACGGGTGTGGATCTGTTAGGCACATTTCTGTGGCTGCAAAAATGGGAGATTATAAGTTTTGAAAACAGCTCTGAAAACTGGACTTTCACTCAAAGATGGAAGTCGTGCACACTGGAAGATCGATGTTGGAGCTGAAAGAGTTACTTCAAAAGGCGGAAAAACGAAAAAACATAATAACTTGTTTTCAAATGGAGTGGTACATCCGAAGCAACTGGCTGGCTGATTATGCTACGAGAAACTGCCCTTACTGCTTTCCTTGTCATTCGTTCACAACGCGTGAAAATGTGTGGACTTCAAAAGAATTTTGTTACATGCGAAATCTTCCCAGGAGCCTCAGCATACATGAAACGTCAGCTACTCACATTCAAAGTGAAGTTGCTTTGAAAACTTCTTGAAGCACAAAATTATATTTGGCTTTGAACAAACAGCAGAGACTAAACACCAGCATCCACAATACTAGGCAGAGGAAAACCGAAAGTTTTCAAAACACCTCGTTAATGCATCTTGCTTCTACACGCAGCCAATAGCATTTCGTAGTAATGATGAAAGTACGACCTCTTCATATCGTGACAACTTTGCACTACGTAGAACTAGCACATTCATTTGCTGAGATGAGACGTTAGCCGGGCATTTGAAGCTATCCACTGTGTTTTCTGGCCTGTCAAGCGGAATTCAAAACGATTTGATCGAAGCAGTAAGTGAGGGATTTACAAATGACATATAAAGAGAAAATCATACGACCTCATCACTTGCCGTATACGTCGGCGAAATCACGAATGCCTCAAACAAAGCTCAGATATTTGTTATTTTGCGTTACGTGGCGAAGAGTGAGGTGGCTTGGAAAGTGAAGCGTTTTTAGGATTTGATGATATGAGCAATGATACACCGCTGCTGTTGCTGAGCACATCTTGGGAATGCTGGATAAGTTCAAGTGCAGAGAGAAAGCTGGTAGTACAGATGTATGACGGGCCGCTGTTATGGCATCATATCTTAATGGTGTGCTGGCCAAGATTAAAGGAAAGGTTCTTGTGGCTATTTTCATGCACACAAATCAACCTGGCGCTCTTGCATTCAGCGAAACACATGCTTCAGGTTAGAACATTTTAAAAGCAGTTGAAAGACCAGCGTCGTTTCGCAGTAGAGCGACGGAGCGACCCTCTTGTTTGATCATGTTGTAAACATTTTCTAAGGTCAGCGCCCACGAGATGGTGCTTAAATTCTAGGTTGTTGCAGGTAAAAAGCTTGTGTCACTCTGATCTGCGTGTTATTTTAAGTAGTGTGAGCGAAAATCCAGGTGGTTGGGATAATGACACGCTAATGATGACCAGTGGATGTGATCGATGGCTGACAAAAACATCAACGTGTTTTGCCATTAAGGCTCATGAGGACATTTTCAGCGAAACGGATGCGCTCTTTACAGTGTTGCAAAATGGTGGACACCGGATTTTGTTAGTGTGTGAATTCGTGACACAAATGGGGTTGTGTAACGACAGGGACAAGAATTTGGCAGTTTCTATGAGCGATTTGAGCAGAAAAGCGCCATGTTTGGCCTGACTGATTGCGTCCAAAATTACCAGTCAATCAGAGATGAGAAGAAACAATTATTTTCTAATCTTCTGGACAATGTCATTCAACTAAAAGTAAGGCTTGATCATTTCGATTGATCATGAGTTAGCTTTCCTGGGTTTGGTTAATGTGCAAAATTGCTATGTTGAATTCATATACTTGAAAACATGACTTGGAAAGAGCCGGTGCTTCCCCCAATCGTGAACCTCATCGCACGTCACCGAGACGCGACAATTGTACTGCGCTGGGTAATTGCTGCAATGTGAACGCTGATATGCGAAGTTAACAGACGTTATTCTTTCGCCAGGGATCTGAACTTTCTCCAGAAGACGCCGTGGGTACTTCTGAAGCGGAAGCGGCCCTGAATGGCCGAAACCGTCAGCTGGACCTTGAAGCGGTTCCCGTGGCACCGGTGAGCCCCCAGGCGCTATGGCTGGTCCTTCACCACGGAAGTTCGAGGCTGGGCGACTCTCACCGTTTCTCGCTTTCCGAGGACCCGGAAGAGAAATATTCGATGGTAAGTTTGACACAATTGCTGTGTGTTGTCTTGCTTTTTACGTGGAGCCTTGAAAACTTCCTGTTTCCTTGTTGTTTGAGTTGAACGACATTGCATAAGCTGGTAGACTTGTCTTTTTCGGTTAGGCATAGCATAAAAATGAAATAAAATCTGCAGTAAAACTAACGTTTTGTTACGTCACAAGTCATTCACCAGAAAAGCCATTATTTTGATTCAACAGTGATTGTGATGAGTTAAGGTTATGGATGAAATTTATGTTTGGAAAATCCAGCTGATCAAATTATGCCAGATCCAAAATTGTTGATGATTCGTGCGTGGCCACAAGTGAGATATAAATATGCGCTGGTTTTATTTTATTTTGGGCTAATTTTTATACACTAATTTTTGTTATCCGTTGTTGAATGCTGGCATAAATAAAACAATGCTCTAGCCACGAAACTTTTGCCTCAATACCAAGCTGTCTCATATCCCTTCTCGCTGCTAGTCTATGTTCTTCTGCGGTTTTGTATTTTAAGTGCTTTCATTCATTCCCAGTCACCGATTAAGGAACAACCGCCATTTTGTTCGAAATTCGGCTTCACATTGCTGGAAGCGAGTCCGTTTTCTGCCATGGTCCTCAAACATCAACTATAAATAGTTCGAAAACGACAACTAATAAACTTTGAGAATTTGCCAACAGTTTTCTTCTACTTCTCGATCATGTTCAAGTCGTAAATGTTGCGATTTTTCTTGCCCCCCCCATCCAGGAACACATCCGCGCCCTGTTTCTGGAACTCGAAGCCGAAGACGACGAACATCTTCCGATCCAGACCTTGATCCGGCATCCGCTCTTCCAGGATGCGGTTCACTCGTCGAAAAGACACGGATGTCCGGTGAGTCGTTTTTGCTGCTTGTTTTGAATCAGTTGCCAGGCAACACTCCCAGCTTAAATTAACCGACTATTTCCGACGGGAGAAACATCGAACGTTTCCCACTTCAGACCCCGAGCTTGATCACGGCAGTTACATATTCTTCATTCGCACGCATTTAAAATTTAAAAAGCACTGTTTTGGCAGACCGTTTATATCTGCAGTAGTATGAGTCAAAAAAAGCTGCAGTCTGTCAGACCAGTGCCAAGTGCCTGGAAGCAGTCTGCTGGATCAGGGAAAACCCGGATGTTGCGAAATGTTTTTGTTTGTTTCCGGTGTGGTGTCTAGCGCCACCTGTTGTTGTGAGATCGTGAGTCGGACGCGATTGCGAAGCCGTCGCTTTTGTGCGAATAACGTCGACAGACGACTTCGATTGGATGCCATCGCGCACTGCACGCAACGAGCACAGGAGCAGTGCACGGCGCGCGTGGCTGACTTGTGAAATGTTCAAGTAGGCCGATGTAGTTTTTGACGGATAAGGGACATGGGCGCCGAAAGGCGTCTGGATTTTGAAAATTTCAGCAAAACAAGGTTGTTTTCTTAGTCTCGGGGTGCGAAAAGCCAAATTTCACCCTTTTTTGGGCCTCCCCTAGAAAAATTTTTGGAAAAATCCACCAGTGTTTCCCAGGGGTGTAGTGCTAAAAGAAGAGGTGTGGGAACGTCACAGGTGNCGGNACCTTTTTCAAAGTGGGGGGGGGGCACAAGTGCACGCCANAAAAACTAAGGAAATTTTTGTGGTTTGAATTGGCAACTGTGACGTCACAAGCATTGAAATATGACGTAATTACCTATA
>JGI24159J19872_10000500_pt1 | contig 35238 bp, 25 predicted proteins | sample Ectturendosymbi4_FD_19872 | JGI IMG/M metagenome (IMG submission 19872) | reverse complement strand
CACGTCACTGTAAAAAATATATATTCAATACAGCGAATTCAGGGCAAGCGCAAGTTGCTCAAAAATCCTGAATGTAAAAAGTATATTGAATACAGTGGAAAATTTCAGGGCAAACTCTGTTTTTCAGGGTAAGCGCAGAGTTGCTCAAAAATCTTGAACGGTAAGAAATATATTCAATACAGTGAAAATTTTGCGGGAACACTGTTTTTGAAGGCAAGCGCAAGTTGCTCAAAAATCCTGAACAGTGAAAATATTTTCAATACAGTGTATTCAGTGTATATTCACTTGGTGTGATCTGTGTAATTTGGGCTATTGTAGTGTGTAATCTGGACTAAGTCGTGACTGGTTATAATGACTTTGATCTGGACCAAGTCCTCGTTTTTTTAATGCCAGTTTTTTTGTGTTTTTTTAGAACTCTTCTATTATCTGTTACAGCATTGATCTTAACATCAAATTTTAGCTGACTGGCTAAGGTAGGGAAATGTTGAAGTTAGTTTCGTGAATGCAGTGTGTAATTGGGACCAACCCTGGTGGCAGTTTGTGTAATATGGACCGGTGTTACAAATGGCAATACTTGTATGAAGTACTTGGAAAGTGTTTTATAGGCTACATTTATAGGAACATCGTACAGAAGTGTACATGGTACAATCACAGTATACGAATACGATGCAATACGTATAGGCAGACTGGCACATGCATTTTGAGTGCGTGTTTTATTTCCCGAGGTGCAATCTTTAGTAGAAGCGGGCCGCACGAACGTGCAGATTGCTTGGCCCCTATTAGCGCGCCGCGCGTCTTTAAGTGCCTTGTTCAAGCGCACAGCAACGATAACACAGGCAGGTGCAGGGAGTCAGACCCTTCGATCCGGAACCGTCGCTTTTAACCTTTACGTTGCGCCATCGATGTCGCGTATATATTTGCATCAGTGAAGGCGATTACCGTAAGGTTACTTGTCAGGGAAAACACAACATGCAAGGAACATTACCCCCGTGAGTGAACAAGCAAGGTAACTACATAATTTGCCAGTAAGAGCACCTCTAGGAGATTGCATAAAGAACGTTATTGCCGAAATGACGTTATAAGCGAATTGAAATGCATGTGAAAGATGCCATCGGGACCGAACAAAGTGTAACGTTATAGACGAATTGACGCTACAGACGAAGCCGTTGTAAACGGATTCAACTGTATAGAACAGGTTTACAAGAGGTTTCAGGCCCATTCGGATTAAACTAAAAAAGTTACTTTCAGGGCAAATTTTTTCCGCCCCCCCAGTAAAATGCCTTCCCGTACGCCTATGGACACGACTACGGACAAACTTACTAAAATTATAACACCACGCAGGTTTTGCAAAATTGACATGATGAATGATGAAAACTCGCCACGGAAAATATAACTTTGCACTCAGTATTCTTTGCAATAGCTTTGCAATCCGATAACAGTGCAATGTGAAGAGGGTAAGTGAGTATTGTTAAGCCACAATTCATATTTTGCCCGTATTTTGGCTGGCTCATTACATCTCGGTGTGTGTGTGACGTGACAATCGCGCCAAGGATTGCGTCAACAGCAGCAAGTAAACTTCGCGGAAAGAACTGTGCTTACAAGACTCACTACTAGAGTCATTATAATTTGAGAAATTCGGCTTTCGTTCTTGTTGAAGTTACGGCGAATTATTTATTTTCAAAATACCGGCTTCGGGCACTGATTTTCAAAATACCGGCATGTTACCGGCCTCTGCTAAGTGAGCAATAAAATAACGGCCAGGCCGGTGCAATACCGGCCATCTGGCAACCCTACTTCTACCGTGATATAAAGTGAACCTTTGCAGGTTTGTTGCCATGGTATTGTTACGCATTACGCAATAAAGACCAGTAGTAGAACAATCCGCTCGCGACTTTCGCAACCCGCCTCTGTAGGCAAAGGAGGGAACATGAGTGAACTGCAAGCTCATCACTGCATGGCACTATAAAACTGTGAACTTGACTCTTGTGCAGTGTGAGGTTCACACCGGCAAAAAAACTGTCGTTGCAAGAATCAAATCAATTATCGGAATTTAAGATGCCGACTTCAGGTTTTTCCAGAAATGTTTGGTTCTTAATCCCGATTTCCATTGGGGCAAATGCCCGTTTTGCCCACCCTGCGAACGTCCATGCCATGATTGACTATTTTATATCAGGTTCCACAAACAAGGCCAGCTCATCTAATGAAACGAAGAAACGTTTTTGACTTGTTGTTAGCATAAGTTAATTTTTAGTATCTTTAGCGAATAAGTAATGTGCAGTACAAAAATGTTTTTGGTGATGATTTTCAATGAAATCAAGTGTCATGTCAACACCTTTTTAGGCCTGGTAGGGGAGATGCATCCCCTGCATCCACCCCTGTGTCCGCGCCTGCTCCATTGCCCTGATTTCTGACGTTGCCGTCCCCCAGACCTGTGCTCGTATGCGTATGGTTTAGAGATAAACTAACTGATAGTTGTAATTTGACAATATAATCATGGCTTTTAGTGTTCTTCTAGGTTCACAGGTAATGGTTCATCAGAAGAGCAAAATGTAATTTTTGGCGACTTTTCTCCTCGCTGGAAGGAACAACGAAAACACCGGATTGACACTTTGAAAGGTTTCGAGAAAAGAGATTTAGAAGTTCTGCTTGCTGAGGAATGTCAGCAAATGTGTGAAAATTTAAATCAAAAACTCAACTGCCACTGCACCAGCTTCATTCCGGCCGAGTTCACTACCGTGCCTACCTTTAACGCAGTCAGTGCCCTAATCTGCGGTAAGATGCATTGAAAAGTGTTGTTCAAACCCGGCCTTTGTGACCGGGTTGGTGTGTGACAGATTTTAGTCGGCGCAGGTAGCCTATAACCACTGTTTAGTTGTTGTTAACAATCTGACACTTGCGAGTGGTAGATCGTTTTAACATGCTGCAAAGTGTAGAGTGCTCTTGCTGCAAGTGTCTTAAGCGCAGCACAAGGGCTTGGCATATTGTGTTACCAGATAGGTGAAAAGGTTCACTTGTAAGCTGACAGTCAAGTGTTTGTAGAAGTTTTTCACCCAGTTACTTTGTAAGTCATGCTAACAACAAAAAGCTTGCCCATAAGCCGTTTTAAGGTTTCGCTACAACCTCTGTCGCTTACTCGCTTAAAACCTTCAACTGTGTTATCTTGAAACGATTACTGACTGACACTGTTACATGTTACATTTGATTGATGGAAATAGATCTTTAACAATTTCTGAATTGTTTTAAGTGCCTTTGCTACACAATGAAATTCAAGTATATGCTGATGGGTAATGTACATGTGTGTGGGCGATGTTTCATTAAACTGAAATTAATGTCAACTATACTTACAGGAAGAAAAATCGAGTCCGAACCTGAAAGCTACAAGGCGCTCAAAGTGTTGATGGATCCAATTTACAAGGAGTGTGTGGGGATCTTTTCTAGTTCTTCATACTTAAAGAAATTACTGGGTTTGCATGATGCCGCCGTCATTTATCAAAAGGCCAGAATATCGTTTGTTCGAAATCATGTGGAAGTGGATAATAACAACCAAGGTTTCGTTGGCGGCTTTTTTAACAAAATGAAGTCGTCTATCCCGGCTGAGAGTGATTATTTCAAGCAGGACCAACTTACCAAGTACCTAACTGACCTGTTCTTGGCTGGCACCGATTCAATGGCCACAACTGTAGCTTGGGCGCTGGTGTTGCTTGCCTCTAACCCTAAACGTCAAAAACGTTTACAAAAAGAGATCGATAATGTCGTGATAAAAAATGTGCCCAGCATGGCGCAATACGACACCATGCATTACACCCGAGCTACTATGCAAGAAGTGTTCAGGATGCGTCCTGTTTTTCCCTTGTCCATCGAGCACCAGTCAACTCGCGACACTATCGTGATGGGCTGCAATATTCCCAATAATACTGTTGTAGTGGCCAACTTGTGGGCTGTTCATAACGACGCAAAGTATTGGAAAAATCCTGACAAGTTTTATCCGGAACGCCATCTGAATGAAAACGGCGAGTGCATCAAGTCTGAAAAGATAATTCCATTTTCCACTGGACCCAGATATTGCTTAGGAGGGCAATTGGCTACAATGCATCTCTTTCTATTTATGGTGAACCTTCTTCAGAAGTTCACCTTTGATTTAGCCGGAGACTACAACGAAGAACAGCTACGCGGCATGACATCAATTGTTTTGGCTCCGCGAGGAATAAAGTTGTCGGCTAAAGCAAGGTAAAAAGATTTGAGAGACAACGCCTTTGAGCAGACTATAAAACTTCTGGAAGTAACAAAAACACCAAAGAGTTGCTATCAAGTTTTGTTATACCTTTGAACTAACTCTCATCATGACCTTTGAATGATAACCTCTTAGCTGGACGCAAGCTTCACAGCTGCTTTGTACAAAAGCTTGAAAAATGCGACTGTAATTAGAAAATTGGCTAAATCACCGGCACCACGGGGTATCAGCATGCTTGTGTGTCAAACCTTTGGCTGCATTAAGACCAATTTTGTTCTTTTTACTGTAGGTAAAGACATTGTTTGCATTCTTGCGAAAGGTCACAACTAGGGCCCTTGAGAGGCCGAAATTGTGCTGGTGCGAGAGCTGTTTTGAGCTCCCTTATAAATCATACCTTATTAGAGCTTCATTAGCTTTTCAATACTATGAGTACAAAATGATATGCTTTATTTGCGATTTTACATTATAAACATTTACCAATGTTATTAGTTAATTTGAAAAGGTTTCAGGCTGATTTCAAAAAATGCACATAATAAAATTGCTTTGCAAATTTCGCAATTATACATCAAATTTAACATTAATAGTAGTAGACAGGCCCGTAACCAGGTTGGGACACCAGGAGGCGCGAAGAGTTTTCGGAAAGGGACCCAAAATTTTTGAACTATGTCCAATATTTTTTAATTATGTCCAACACATTTTTCCAGGGGGTGGAAAGTTTTTAGGGGGAGCTTTTCCACCCTGCTCCCTCCTGGTTACGGGCCTGATAGTAGACTATAGCAATTTTCACTTGCAAAGCAGTTTTAATACTTCCATAAACCCAATACGGTGATAGGACACGAAGAATAATTTAGTCAATCGCTTTGGCATCGATTCTAATAGTTTTTGACAGTTTTCCCTGATTTACCGTCGCGATGCCATGCTTGAATGATGGCCTCTATTAACTTGGTCAATGGTGGTGCAATCCATTTTTTGTAAGAGGTTTTGTTGTTGATCACAAATTCTCAATAGGGTTAAGATCTGGCAAGTTTCCTGTCCAATTTAACACATGTAACTTTTATTTCCTGAAAATCGTCTTCACTTTTTCAGATGAAACACACGGGGCAAGATCGCACTGTAATTTTCCTCCACCACAAGCAAATGCCCTTCTCATATCTGGAATGACTTTTCTTTCAATTACATCAGTGTATTTGTATGAATTCCTCATACCCTCAAATTAGCATAAGTGAAGCTACTCCTGAAATCTGAAACTGCTCCAGAACATCTTTTTTGGGTTCTATACGAACTCATTGAAATGGGCAGGACTTAACTGCTCGCCATTCCTAATCCTGACAAATCTGCTGTGCTTCCCTCAAACGAAAAATGGCTTTCATCTGAACACAGCACTTTTTTCCAGTCTGTTATAGCCCAACATTTTTTTGCATATTCTTAGCCTTTCTACCAGCCTCCAGTGGGCGGCGTCGCGCCGTACTCCAGCTTCTGTGAACTCCAGTTTATCAAAAAGTGGTAAACAGGGTTGGTTGACTAAGCGACCGCCATGGTCCTTCACTAATCCTATATGACACAGCACCACTCTTTGTTTACACTGATCAGCTATTATGTCATTGTATTTTCATTTGCTCTAATGTTCATTGACGGTTTGCTTACCTGGCGTACTATGGCTTTTTGTATTGCTTCTGCTTATTAGCTGAGTCATGTGAAACAGTAAACCATTACCAGCATGCTTCTAATCCTTCTGTAAATAAAACTTGTCTTCTTTGCATACCTTTTGCAATGGTTGCTGGGTATAATTTCAGTGTTACGAAACCCTAACAATGCAACTCCTCTTCCTAGGTGTGACATCTGCAAGTAAAATCACAGAAATTCCAACATGTAGGCTACAACTCTCAACCAGGGGTGGGTATTAGAATTTAGGGCCCGAGGCAAAATCTCAGTAATCTTCCCCAAAACATCGCACAGTTAGTGATATTTCATGTGTACAATATATGGTCTTAAAAAGGATCCCTTGCCCCTATTTGTTCACTTTATATCACAAAAGGGGCCCCTATATTTTGCACATGCTGCACAAAAACTTTATTTGCTGAAAGCAAGTTAAATTTTTCATTTGTCAAGAAGTTTGCTTTAGCGTGAAACTCAATTTAACATTGTTAACTGTTAAAAATCGTTTGATTTTGCATTGTTCTTTGTCTACACATTAAAGATGTTGAGGCGCCCCTTTGGAAGATTTTTTTGCTTTATTTTGAAAAACATATGACTTGCTTCAGAGATTATCAAGTTTAGCTTTAGGGAGGTTCATCAGCTTTTAAACAAAACAATGCAAAAACTAAGTGCGAAACTCTCAAACAGGGGCCCCACGCATCTGTGAAAAAAGGGGCCCGTGGCGACACCCTAGTTTGCCTCCCCTAATATCCACCCCTGCTCTCAAATACATACAAAAGAAAGAACGGGCTTCATTCTATAACACTACTGAGCTGGTAACGTCATAAAAATATTTTTCGATTCTTTCGGCACGTCACACAGTACTTAGTGCATTTGGCTAAAAATGAAACATAGGCAAAAAACAACACTAGTCAAATAATTTGCACAAGATTGTATGAACAAAATTATAAAAATAAAAACTTTGTGCACAATCGCTTATTTTTATTTTGAACTTTGAGGTTCATTTGGCCCCCTAGACTGGTATGGGCCCCCTGTGCGGCGCACCGGCTGCACCCCCTCTCGTGGGGACTGGCCACAGCTACTAGGACTAGCAAGGAAACTGGCTTCGGTTTAATGTAAAAAACAAACTTCTCCATCATTTTTGACCTAATATTCCCTGTGGGTGGCCTTCATTGTTAACCGAAGGTCTATTTCCACGTGAAGCTCCCAGTGTTTTATTTTATCGGGTTGGTGCAGGGTTTGGCAAACTGTGGTCCTATATAAGGGTTGTGTGCGGCAGACTTGGAAAATTACAATTTTTTCAACTTTTCCATGTTAGATTGAAGAATTAACATTAGAGCCACTCAGTTTTCCCAAATTAGACTAGAATTAGAACTACTGAAAATACGAGCTAAAATTACATTTAGTAATGAAATAAATTCATTCCAAATTGGAATTAATTCACAGAAATATGAGAATAGAAAGGTTCTTGTGCCGAGATTGGCGCGTTTCGTGCTGTTCAATTCGTCTACGTGGCTGAAAACTCGTTCTGGCGGAGCTGATGTCGCTGTTATTCGTACGAGTTCCCGAAGAGCAGCCTTTCACCTAAAACATCACATTCCAGTCTCTCGCCCTCTAATGCGAAATACCTTTCAACCTCAATCGTCAGAATCTTTTCTTAGGTTAGACCCAAAATAGTGTTTCTCTTGTTTCTTTCTCTTCTTCTTTCAGTTGTAGTTGTCGGCATGGACGTCGGTAAGGGGAAAGGGGGCCTCGCCCCCCTGGATTTTGAAATCTTCAGCACAAAAAGGTTGTTTTCTTAGTTTCGAGTGGAAAAAAACATATTACACTACTTTTGGCCGTCCCCCTAGAAAAATTATTGGAAAAATCCATTGGTGGCCTGCTCTGGAAAAATATCCTTCCGACGCCCATGGTTGACGGCATAAAAGAGAACAAGCTTTTGTTGACCATCTCTCTATCTTCGGACAAACAGCTGTGCTGGTCGTAGTTCGACAAGCTCCTGTCTAATGCCTTTCGCGGCGGTCGGCTTCAACAAAAATTTTTGGAGTTCTTGCGTCAACTCTATGGAAGCTTGTTTCTCTCTCTTCTGTTTGTAACCAGACTGCATTATCTCTCAACTGTCTGCTAGGTAGTCCGTACAAGCTATTGACAGTATTGACTATCAGGCACGTCCCTTTAACGCCCGCGCGAGGCACTTAAGTGGTTCGGACGCTTTCAATCATAACTCGCCAGTCGGTAGTTCTAGAGAGCTAATCGAATCATTAAAAGATGCGAAAAGACCTCTAGTTTTGATTTAAAAAAGCTTGGGCACTTTTGGGTTTGAACCTTTAGTGGGGCAGCGTAACGTCACGGGTGTTATCCCGATGACATCATCAGGACCTGTGAAAATTTTTCAAGTGCCAATTAATCCGTTTTTTTTAAAAAATTAGATGAAAATCCGCATTTTTGAGGCCTTGCAATGGCTCGCGCGGGCGTTAAATAGGGGTTACATGCAACTTGGATCTTTTCGTTGCACCTTCCTTGCGTACGGTGCGTTCTTGTATTAAATCCTGAAAAACGCTTACAGACAAATTAGTATTTTCGGTAAAACCGGGAATAAGATTAGAACCAAAAATAGAGCGCACAGTGCTTTTCACAAATTAGACTAGAATTACCGGAAATTCGGTCTAATTCGTCAAATCAGACCACTAGAATTATCTATTTGTCTAAGTCTGGTGTGCGGGCCACGCAAACCTTCAGAAAATTTTTAAAAATCAGTTGTTCTTTTGTTTTTATGAGCCATGCTGTCTATATGTTGCATTATCTTAAGTCTCGCCGTTAGATTTGAAAAGATATTGCCACTCACTTTTCATGGCCCACCGCAGCTCACCCTCTGAAAAGTTTCGTTGGCACTTCTAGCTTAGAGTGGGTCAAGTGCCGCCGCTTTGAATTGCATCACTGTTACCAAATCCAATGCCGACTGAGAACTGTCAATTGATATTTTATGCTTTCTAATTTAGTTAACCCGCTACCCCGACGATCGAAGCATGTCAAATGTGGTACCATCGTCAATCTGAAATAAAAATACAGCAACTTCTGTAACAAACAACAACACAAAAACAATTGATTTCAATCAAATCATGTGGAAGTTTCCAGAACTACTTTCATTTTCAGCAAAGATCGATAATAATTATTTGGAAAGTAGGTTTTTGCCAATTTATACAAATGCGTGAACATGACCCCAATGTTCCAATACAAAATTTTGTGATTGTGCAACAATGTATATTGAAAGTTATACGGTTTCACTGACAAAAAGAGGGATTTGTCTCGTGACACCCTCTGACGTTGATTCGATGCATATTCTTGTTTTCTTTTATTGCACGTGAAACGTCTTCAATAAAAAATGAATTGTGCTAGCAACAGGACCGGCTGAGCGAGTTGACCCATACTGTCTTTCGCCAACCCTTTGTGATTCAAATGTGTTAGATCACATCAATTTGCTAAGTCTCAAGTTTTTGATGTTTTTATATTTTCATTATCATGCAATTAATTTCTGCTCTTTGATGTTATTTTTTTTCTCCCTGTTTCATTTGTGTTGTTGGTGATGTGAGTCACATAAGTGCATAAATATACCATAACCACGCTCACGTGAATAAAGCTTTTCGCCCGGAGCCCATGTGTATCCATGTCTCAGCAGCAAGTAACTATGTGATCACATATAGGTCCTCGCTAGCAGAAAACAAGGTAAAAGTAGGCTGATTTTGCATTTGTTTTCTTCAGATTAAACAAGCCGAATGCTTTCTTTCACCGCTAGTTTTGAATTGAGAGAGTTGTGAACATTCTCTAAATGAGCCAACGAAGCGTNGAGAGGACACTATCCCTCAATTTTCACTGCATCATGAAAAGTTTTTCAGAAAATTTTTAAACCTCGAGATATCCACTTGTAGCACAAATTGTACCCTTAAGCGTCCACAGAAAATTATAAAAGTGAAGTACAAATCAATGAACGGGGTATGAAGACAAAAATGTGCAAATTTTGCACAGAGATTCCGCGTCGCCTTTCTCTTTCGAACCTATAAATGCTCCTTGGACCCGATTTGTCAAGAAATGTTCTAAAGAACCGTTGAAATTTAACTTGAACAATTTTCAGCCATATGTTAACTATTTGAAATTTACGGACAGACTATAAGTTCTGGCTTGTCCTATGTTAATCTGTATATTTGTAAGTTTGGGTCACTTCGTACGAGTAGCCAAGGTCAAAAAAAGGAATTATGCACAAAAGTTACAGTTACATAAGAGGTTGATTCCCAAGTTCGTTGCAGTTTCAAGGTATTCCAGCTGGTTTGCCTCCCAAAACCGGATAACCAACAAAGAATCATGGTGATAATTTTTTTGAGATAAATTCACTCGTCAATTTCCAAAGAAAGATAGTAGTGAAAATTGTCTTGACACAAACAAGGAAATGCTAAATAGCTATACAATAAAAATTACTGGCAGAAATTCAGTGATTTGTCACTGCTGTTCCACACCTTCACACAATACTACATACAGCTATTTTGTTGATTTGTGTTGCACTTTGAAAAATGAATACACTCCTCACCATTTTGTTATATCTGTCACATATGTCAGAGTATTTGAGGTTGACCGACGTTGAAGCGCACCACAGTTTGGCTCAAACCTGGCTTCAAGTCTCGGTGCCTTTAGTTCCAGCTGTGTGATCCCAACAGGGCTTCTTCGCTGCAGCAGCCACGTCAGAATAAAATTACAAATGCCAAGCGCTCTATAGAAGTACATGCAGAGGTGTAGTGGTACAAAATTAGGTTACGCTCTATTTGGAAAAACATACAGCATTTCTAGCAAAAGTCAAGACAATTGAGTGCAGTTCCTTTAGAGAATTTTACATAAATGGCGACAAAAACGGCTGGCGGCAAAAGTGTCTCATCAGAAAGCGTGAGAACGCCTTTACCAGTTCGTAAAAGCAGTAGTAACGACAGCCTATTCGTTCTTCCCGACCACACGAGTGCATTCTTTTAAAATCTGAAGGTTGTTATCTGCATCATTCTTGGAACACTGTAGTCTGCACCAGGGCGCTTGAGAGGAAAAAATGTGCTGGTGCGAGACCTGTTTTGGGCTCCCTTATCAATTATAAATCATAATTGATTAAGAGCTTCATTACCTTTTCAGTACTATGAATACAAAATGATATGCTTATTTGTTATATTACATTATAACCATTTACCACTGTTATTAATTTCAAAGGGTTTCCTCAGGCTGATCTCAAAGAATGCACATGACACAGTTGCTTTGCGGATTTCATGACTATACATCAAATTTAACATTACAGTAACAGTAGGTTACAGCATAGGTGACGGAAACGGGGAACCGCATGAGCCTAGACCCCCCAGTTTCATTTCTGGGGGGGGCTGACCCCCCTACTTTTTTGCCTGGATATCGTAAGTTTAAGTAACACTATTAGTATTGGGTCCAGTAATAAAGTAAATCGTTCAATGAAAAAAACTCTGCAGAATTTTGGCAGTATTTTGTCGATATTATTTCTTACATATTATTTGTAATTTGGCAGGATTCGTTATTGTTTGGCAGAATACACCGTGCGCAATCTGTCACTCTGCTATGGATTGCTTACCGCATTGGTGTTGTTGAACAGTGTTGCAAGATGGCGTAATACAACACATTTTTTCACAAAAATGTTGTCATTTTACATGCATGTGTGCATGGGCTTCGGAAGGAATTTTTCCAGGGGGGCCACTAGTGGATTTTCCAAAGGTTTTTCTACGGGGAGGAAAAACTGGTGAAATTTGTTTTTTTACCGCTAGAAACTAAGAAAACCGCATTTTTTGCTGAAATTTTCAAATTCCTGCCCCTCTTCGGACACCCATATGCTTGTGTGTAGGAAAATTTTGTGCCACACCATCAACAAATTTGGTTACTTTCAAGCGTTTTAACACAATTCCAAATAGTGAAATTTCACTGAATCTTATGCGTAAAATGAAATATTTGACAGATCAATTTCAATTGTGTTTTTTTTGCATTGGCAATACTAAATAGCTGTATTTTATTTCTGCATTGGTAACACAAATGGAATCCTTACAGACAACTTGCGGTTGCTACGTATGTTTTGTCTTGCCTTTGCATTCCGGTATCTAATGCAGTTGTAGAATGAGTATTCAGCCATGATACTTCGTGTTCAAGATGAGGAAAAGTTGTGATTTTTAATGTGTTTAAGACAGGTATCAGTTGCAGTGTCATTTTTTCCTGTTTTTTAAGCTGTGTTCTTGGTGTTTTTAACAGCCCAGTGGCTACTCCGGCATACGGGCTCCTCGGGCTTCGCCTGAATTTTCGATTACGATTTATATCGGAGAACGCAAGCTTGCTTCGTATGTTTATTCCACCACCCACGGTCCCACTTCACTACGTTGTTGACTCGGGCTCTTTTCTTTGTGCCTTGTCACTGCTCATATATTTTCGTTCCATGTCTGGCCTTTCACGTTCATGTTGCAGGTGACTTGAATAAAACAATACTGATCGTAATAAACGTTCTCTCGACTTCGTTCGCTCGTGCTTTACTCGGGCTCATTCTTTAGAGTCCGAGCTTTCCTATGCAGCTAAGTATTTTTTGCAACATAATTCATATCGGACTGAATGTTTTTTCGAAGTAATGGATTTGTATAGAACATTGGATTTGAAGTCCAATCCAATGAAGTGTTCCGATTTCGAGAATAATTTCATACGAGTGATAACTTGTCCAACAACTCGGGTTAATATGAATGGCCTAGTAAGCGGAGGACTTACTGGCGTTATCATTACTCTGTGACGTACGCTACTCAACAATGGAGAAGTTATCATGAGAATTTCTCATTTATTGTTACATAACGTCACAGAGCAGCGATAATGCCAGCCAAAATTAAAGCAAATGGAAATTTCAGTGGCGCAAGTGTCGAACGGTTTTATTCAGTCAGAACAAATCGTATGATTAGCCCGAGTGACGCTGGTGACCTAGGCCGCCCCTGTAACAGCCTATTTGAATTTCAGGTGCTTCACCGATACGTTTTCACAGTGGTGTAATTTTGTCTAAAATAGTGTAATTTAGACCTTCATATGGTGTATATGTAACTACGTAATATTTCAATGCTTGTGACGTCACAGTTGCCAATTCAAACCACAAACTTTGCTATAATTTTTTTAATTTGCACTTGTGCCCCCCACTTTGAAAAAGGCTCCGCCACCCATGATAACGACTGTTTGGCACCTTTAACCACTCCGGAAGTGTGATTTCCAGAGCCGTCGCCGGCGGGGGGACCATGGCTGCCCAGACCCCATTTAAAATCTTTGCCCACCATTTCATGTTTGGCCCCGATTGCTGCATGCATCCAATATTGAATTTAAAAAATGTTCCCCCTCTTGTGATCTCTGCCCCCCTGCTTCGAAATCCTGGCGACGTGACTGGTGATTTCACAGACAAGCTTATTGCCAACCGAACAGAGTTAGAAATCAGAAAACTAATGAAACGTTTTGCCCAAGATATCAGTGGTCATATGGAAATCTCCCAGCATGCAGTTACAGGCGTGATAAAGTGGCCTTGAGGACTACCTACAGCATCAAAAATATTAAATTTAAGATTATCAAAATAAGGACAGGTTGTCAGTATGTAGGCCTCTTGCACAACAGCGAAAACCTAAACTGGGCCGCACATAACTTTCGACTGGGCCGCTTGCGGCCCGCGGGTTGGACACTCTAAAAGGAAGGGTGCACTGACTAGAGAAACCGCTTACAAATACGCTTCACAGATGCTGGTAATTGTTCGGTTAAGAGTTGTCCAAGTTGGCAATATTGTCCTGATATCACTGAACAGAATGAAATCTATTTTGCACGGACAGGAAAGGTAGTCGTTGCATTTGTTTCGTGCATGGAGCTCTTCCGCCCAAGATTTCATCAGGCAAAAGCCACTGACGAGCTAAGATTTCGTTGAATAAATGTGCCACGAGAACCTTGTGTTCGCAGATAAAATGTTAAGGCACTTTCACGCAAGTTCTTCAAAACTGTCGTGCACTACGCTGGACAGTAGCACACTAATATCTGATGAACGCAGAGGAAATGGATATATACTTAAAACATGGATTACAGCAGGCAATTTGCAGTCGATTGTGTTGTGTACGTGCTGGGATGACCCAGTGCATCACTGTCCTGACACAGGCTCGTAGCCATGGGGGACATTCGGGGAAGTGATCCCAAATTTTGCAAATTAATGAAAAAGATTATAAAAACAATACTTGCCCGTAAACATGTATTTTGCCCCTCAAAACCTGGCTTGGGCCTGTCTTTGCATTTGCCAATGGCCGCTTGTATTTGTAAAGTTCGGTTTTGTTTCCACAATGAGACTTTGTTGTGGCAAAAATGTGAAAATTAAAGAAAGTATTGTTGCCGTGATTGTTTCACACTAGCCGATGTGGCGGCCGGTAGATGGCGCCACATGTAAATAAATCGTCACCGCTAGATGGTGACTATGAGTCAAAGGTCACTATGATAGTCACCACAAGCGAATTATCGTAATTCACTTATCCCTATATAATGATAGTGCAACCTAGTAGTAGTAGAGTGAACTCAGTGAGAGAGCTCTGTTCCTGCTGGTTGCTGTCCTGCTAATTAATGCCCCGAATTGTCATATTTCTCTTGTGCATGCCTCAGCAGTTCAACGCGATGCAGTCAACTGTAACACCGATGTTTAGGTTATCGGTTTCTTTAGCCCGCTTCTTTGTCCGATTAGTTGATCTCAATGAGCGACAAAAAGAATGGCGGTTACTTTTTTGTCAAGGTTTTCAATATGTCACAGGCCCGTAACCAGGGGGGCTTCGTTCAGCCCCTGCAAAATTTTTCGCCTCCTTGGAAAAATTTGTTGGACATAGTTCAAAAAACTTGGGCCCCTCAGAAAACCCTTCGCGCCTCTGGTGTCTCAAGCTAGTTACGGGCCTGATGTGTCATATCTTCTGCACAACTGATCCGCAGATCCGTTTGCTTACTACACACCACAACAACAACATCGTCCTACCGGCTTCAGGTTGCAAAACATTTTTTGAGAACAGGCCAGATGTTTTTGGTACCTGCAGACGTCTCATCTTGGATTGCTGCAATGCTTGGAAACGAAGCTAGACACTGCTGTGCAAACTAGTGTGTGGCTCCTTAACAGAGAATCGAATGCTGTAACTCGTTTGATTGAAGCATTGAGACAATTGAACTGTTGGTCTTTGAATTCCCCAGGGTGGACCATGCCCCCCAGATTTTTGGTTGGCCCCCAGCAGGGCCGGACTAAATGATCGCGAGACCCCGGGAAAAGACTTGACCGCGAGGCCACCTAAACGCTTAGCGCAAATACATTGTGTGTAGCGTTTCACATGCGCTCGTTTCAACTTTGCAGAAGCACCGGTCAGAAACGTCAAAACTGATGCGATTTCTATTGCGAACAAAATAGCCACAATTATGGAATACATTATTTTATTCAACGTTTCGACTTATTCGCAAGCCGCCATCAGGAATTAATGAAATGCAGCAGTGGATATGTTTGTTTTTACATCACTCCTAAATGCTGTGTGGTACACAGCAAGAATTCTCTGTTTCAATAAAAGTTTCAAAGGAAATTGTACCGTTTCAACAGCAATTTCCAATTTAGGAGTGTAATGTAAAAAATTATTGAATTGGACTTCCGGGGTCGGACAAAAAATCCGACACCAAATCCTAGTGCTGTTAGGAATCCGACTCCACCCAAAAACCTCCGACTCATTGTGACTCCCACAAGGACTCCGCAGCTCTGTTCACATATGTATTGAGGAAAGATATGTCTACACTCTCTCGCAGATCAAAACGTACACCGTTTAGAAAAAAATGTTCTCATAGAAATATCATGCAAAAGCAACGTGAACCGTACTATAACACTGGAGTTCTGCGATGGGAGCTTTACAACAGTTACACCAATTAACTGTTTCGTGAAATTTGGGTCACGACACCTTCCACTCTTGGTCGCGAAATAATTTGAATTTGCATTTTAAATTTGTCATTCTCATTGGACAGAATACATGCAATCATTTACTGATTTGTGTGCTAAGTTTCATAAAATTTCGTGCAAGAAACTTGCTATTGTCAATGGTAGTCTTGAAATTTGTATTTAGTTATAAAGCATTTTCCACAAAATTGCACGCTCGCGAAATGTTTGGGTCGCAAGAACTTAGAACTGTAGTTAAGGTCACTCCAAAAAGTATTTGCGGACCCCTGATCTAGCATCAACGCTTTGTTTGATCTAAGACTGGTACCCTCACTATCGCGACAGACACTTCGGAAGTAATTGTTACGTCAGCGCGTTATGCGGTAATTGCAAAGGCGTTAAACTGCGAAGAGTGCTTAGTAACGAACTTATTGAAGAAACCCTGGTCTCTGTCGCCAATGTGTGCTATGAGAAAAAGTCATCTACGAAAAGTTTCATGACGCCGCATTTTTTTCACGCGAAATCGTTGATGTTTTTCTCCAGGTCCGTATCTCCAAGAATCTGATACTCCATGCTAACATCTTTTGTGCAAAGCTATATTTGCTGTGGTTAATTTTCGTAATTCATCTACCCAGCTTTTAAGTCTGCGTGGTGTTCTAACTTTAGTAAGTTGTCCTATAGTCTTGTCAATACATAACCTGAAAAGGATAGGCCTGAGCAAAATTTCGACGTTTTCCCTGGAAAATTTTCTGCCGACGCCCATGGATGATTTCGATCTAATTCTTGGGTCACAAAGCGTGGTACTGTTTGGTTCAATTCGTCACTCGAAAACGAGCCTTTTGAATGCTGTTTCAATACGTCACTCAAAAACGATGAATGCCTAAGTTGATAGTTTGCTTAACCAATACAGGGCTACTAAACATACTCATCAAAAAACTCTACAATTGTGACGCGTGGTGAAGAGCCTAAAAACATGGAAAATCAGTTTTGATATTCAAGCGCGAGGCCCCGGGCATTTGCCCGGTTTGCCAATGGTTAATCCGACCCTGGTTATGAGTCGGGATGTTGGGGACTACTTAGCCGAAATAGGACCGCCTGCAATCAAAATAGTTTTCCCCAGAAACGAGAGAGATAGGACACGGTTTTCCAAGTTTCACTGCAAAAGATTACAACCATATGGTGAAGGGGTAGGTCATTTATGGCTATTATTCCTGGCTTGGAAAAATATGTTTTACTACTACTTCAAACTTTTCAGCTTTGGATATCCACGAGCACAGCACTCAATACCTCTCCTCTGCAGATATTACACTAGTGCCTCCCTACTCATTACGGAGGTCTCTGGCCGGAGAGGAGGCATTAATGTGGGTTGCAATTCTTTGATTTATTGGGTTTAACGGCGCTGTCCATTGAAGGCTCTGCTGGAGAGGTCTTGGCGTCACCCTTTCCGGCCTCGCCTTTGTAACATCACTGATTTCTACCATTACGCCTTGACGCACCCCCTCAAAAATATCTACACACTACTGAGTGGGGCCCCGCACTTGCTAACGCCGGCCCTGGTTCCAAATGATTCAGTGTGCCAACAACATCTGTATTTTTGTACAAGTCAAGGTCAATAATACTTATTGTGAATCATAGTAAAGATGATATGTAAAACTTAGAGCTTCGGCGTGCCATTGGAAATTGCTTGCCGTGCTAAGTGCGGCACGCGTGCCGTAGGTTGCCGACCCCTGGTGTAGAATTATCTAATGTTCATCCAGTGTTGAAGTATGAGGCGAGTGGTGGTTCAGTATGCATTATGCACTGCAATTAATTTTTGAAGTCATAGTTTTTCAGATATATTTTTGGCAGTAGCCCACATTGTTAGCATTACGGTGCCCAGCTGTCAGTGACTGAACCGATGAAATACCAGTTTTATGATACTCTTAAGCCTGTAATCCACTTGAAGTTGTTTGTTTGAAGCAGAGTTAGAGTTATCTTTCGCCAGAAAAACGTTATGAGACATACAGATACAGTATGCATGGCAGTGCCTGTTTTGCCTCAAGAGGTAAAAGCGCACTGGGGCTATTTTACGTTTAATCGAACACAATTACTTGGTGGCTATGTGGTAAGTACAATATGCCGAGACAACGATTTAGAGGTTAGTGGAAGGGCTCATGATTTTTGGTTAGGATTAACGTACAGTTCACACAATGCAGACAAGAAGCCGCCAACAGCTTGCCAGCACTAAAACCATGACAAAATTAATTCATGCATCTCGAACTGAACCGTTGCACACGTCACGGTCAGCTAAGTAGGTCATGCGTCCCGAAGTTGTCATGTGATCACTTCAACCAATCATGTTCATGCAAAGACAAAATAACTCGAGCCTTATTTTGCTTCACGAGAAAAAATAGGCATTCCTTTCATCTTCTGAAGGCTACCTCGGCAGTGCTTTATAAATAAAGGCCTATTACCCAGAGCCGACAACGGCAGACAAATATTTAAACAGTATTGTTTTAAAGTCTCATACATTTTCGCATTTTATCTGCGCCAGAAATTTTACGCTATTCGCTGTGCGAACTGCTCAGTGAAAAAACCTGCATGGCAGTTTTCGCAGGTCAAGGACAATGGTCCAGTTGGCAGTTGTACTAGAACCCCCTGTTCAGAGCATACATGAACGTAACTATTCCCGCCTGAAGCATTGCGGAATTTTCTCAATCAACGTTTTTTTCGTTCCTATACGAAACAAGACGTTTGTACTATAAGCCGTGCCACTGTTATCAATACGCGAAAAACACCAACAAAAAAACTTCACGATTAGCAAATAAGCTTTTCGAGGGAACGGCGACTATAATATGCCGGGGGCGTGTAACAAGGAAACGGTCGGTGAGCTCGTGGGGAGTTTTGACGTCGACGATCGCGTGGAAGAAGAGCGGATTAGGGGTTGAGGGGGGTGCAAGATTCCACCAGCGAGGGCAACGGCGTTGACAAAAAAGAAAAGAAAAAAAAACGAGAGAAAACGACAAATGAACGAAGTACAGAAGGAAATCGATAAAAGCGACAAAAACCACACGAGCTACAGAACGACACGTAAATAAAACGGCGAATGAGACGAGGAAGCGCGTCGGCGAAAAACGTGTGTGAGGTAAAGCTGTGTGCGATCGGCCCGGTAGGCAAGCGGAGCGTGGGCACTTACCCTCGATCAGGCGCACAATAACGTCTCTCTCGTTTTCTCTCGCTTCAGCAGAATATCGTACAAAGACGTTGAAATCGAACACGGAGAAGTAAAAAAAAAAAAAACGCTACGCACGACTCCGAAAAGAATGGCTACAGGGATGTAGAAGTGTTTCAAACGCAGGAAACTGCCTTTTTATATATGTTTTTAGCAGCGAGTTTTTTTATGTTGTTCGAAAGAGTCACACGCAGCGGTGTAGCTGGGGGGAAGCTGTCCTCACTTTTTTGTGCCACCAAAATAGTGGCGTTTGTGTTTGTCTTTTTTTTAATTTTCCGAAGACGCCGTTGAGCAATCCACCGCGTGTCAACGCGTGTCTTCTTTTTTACACAGCAGCGCACCCCCACTTTTGCTTCTGGCGCTACACCACTGGTCATGCAAGTGTTCGTAACATTACTTTTGTTCGACAAAGTGCTACACTGGTTTCATTCAAGCGATCAATTGCAGGAGAGCGCGGGCGAACACACGTTTGCGGAAGGCCGAGTACCTTTCGGCGGCAGTCAGGCCGTGTGACGCAGCACAGTGAGGAGACGTTTTCGTCAGAACGCGGCAGCAACGGCGACGCTTTCGGGCTTGGCGCAGTAACCTGAGTGCTCTGAAGAAAACCGAGCGTTCACGCGCGTTGCCGTCGCCGCTGGATTCAGACAGCACCAAGATTGAATCGCTTTGTTCGCCGCTGCGATGAATCCCTCGAACACCCGGGAAGCGTTGATGCAACGCGTCGAGTCGACTTAAGAGAGGTTAACTGAAAGCAGATACTGACCAAGCGGTCGCTAAGCAACAGAAAACACGGGCAGTGCCGACTACGTCATATCTTCGAGAAGAAAACTAAATAAAAGCCATCCCGACATCTGGACGGATGGAGACGCGTGCGTGGGCCCACAATGGAGGTCATTGCGTTCGGCTTTAGCAATCCAGCATGAGCAGCGTCGGTTGACTGGTGCGCATGGCCTGAAAAAAACGTAACGACACATTTCATGTTGATTTGAAAGGTGATTTGCAACTGAAAAACTGGACACACGAGCCTGGTTCGCGCGTTCATACAACGCAGACGCAAAATGCAAGGTCGAGTCACTGCAAACTTCACGTTAGATTATGGTTTACGATACTTTTTGCACAGTGCACATCCCAAAAATGTTGGATTTCGGTTTAGAACAACTTTCAACTTTTACATTTTATTTGCTTAATCCACATCTGCAGCATATTCCGGGAACAAACAACTAATGCGTCCCCACTCCCCAAATCCGGGTCGGGACGCTTTAAGGACGGCAGAGTGAGCGACGCCAATCTGGCAGGTCCTGAATAACAACCATGTTTCGATATGAAGATAGTGGTAGGTACGAATGCTGCAGACTGAATAACGCAGGAAAATGTCTGAAAATAACCACTTGCGACATGCAAAGCCTACCTTGGACATTCATCATCTTGTTGCGACGCATGCCGTTTCAGGGGCTGCAGAAACGCCGTGTAAAGAACGGTTGGGCAAAGTATGCGAGCAAACGACGGAATCGCCGTCCGGTTTGCCGACGGAAGAGCGGCTGCTCGACAATTTGTCCGAACTCTTGCTTTTCCGCAACACCCGCGAGAGCGGCCTGCGCAAGGAAATCGAAACTTGGAAGCAAGCTGCCATCGGACTAACACAGGTTTCGTTAACAACAGCATTTCAAGCTCAAGCGTAGACACGAGTTGTCTAGACAAAAAATCAACTGCTTCGTGGAAACTGTTGCACTGTCGTTTGGCAACTACAGGGTTGTGATCGCATCGAAACGCAAAGGGACGGATTAAGACGAAATCGGGTCTTGATACTGTGGTGCATCAAAGGCCTGTTTTCTCGGTATTGGTGCACATTTACCAGGCACTCAGACCGACCACAGAGGTTTAATTGTTTGCGACGCTATTTTTATCTGGGCCTACTTTAGGAATGGGCCTGTCGAAAAGATTGCGGGTTTGACGCGAACCACTCGCAGGCGACGAAACTAATCACGCAATTCCTTGTTCGTGACGTGGTTTCGCATCCATTTGTTGAGCGTCACATATTGAAGTTCCGGTCAACCCCACTCCTTTTTCACGTTTTACGGCTTTTATTTACTTCTTAGAAAACTCACACACAGCACTGAGCGAACAGCGAGAGAAACGATCGATAAATACCGCGTCGGGTTCGGGTCGTTTCAAACCTTACCTGGAAAGGGTGTTGCTGGACGCCGACTTCTTTGCGTTGGCGCGTTTCACCGATCGGGGGGTGTTGCGCCCTTTGCGCGGGTCGCTCACGGTCATGCCCACCACGTGCCCGGGCAGCCACCCCTCAGCGGCCGGAGTTGAGGAGTTGGCGGGCCGGTGAACGAGACACATACCTGGCGAGTGCAAATTCGCAGTTGTCAATGCAACGACTTCCTGCTTTCAACGCCTTTTTCGAATCGAAAGAGAAATTCGACGTACCGCGCGCGTTGGTGGCGATGATGTCCACGGCGTCCCCAAATTTCACGCTGATTTCGTCTTCCTGCTCTGCGTTGTAATCTTGCACGACGGGCAGCGAGGTCGCGCGCTGTGACAAAACGATGCGCATGAACAACAGCGTGACAAAGCGAAATAAAAATGCCGCGACAAAACACGAAGGAGGGAACGTAACCACGCGAAGCCACGAGGCGCAAAGACAACTTGAAGGTTGCAAAGCTGGTCGGAAGTCAAGCGACAAGAAGAGGAACAACAAACGAATTCTCTTCCGCTACGGCACCAACTTTTTTCGTCGAAGGGTTCGTCGTCGCGGGCACACTTCGCTGAGTTCCAGTAGCGGGTGAATCGGAAGGTTTCTCTTCCGCTCTGCACAAAACATGCCATCGTCGCTTCACATGGCTTCGCTTCGGCGACAGACGGGCCAAAATACGGAAGTGAAAACTGCAGCAACTACCTTTCCTGCTTCCCCTCGTCGGGGTAGGTGAATTTGCACGTGGAGCCCCTGATATTCGCTGGCGAGAGAGGGGAGAGCCAGAAAGACTTGCTGTTCGTCAGATCGGGAGCCGACATGTGGATGCTGAGCGGCGTTCTGCATAAGTAAGGCAAAAAGGTTGAACAACAACATGGAACATGAGCAGAAAAAAAAACACAAATTCAAGTTTGTTGGGTGGCAGTAGCGCTGCTGCGTACCTGACAGGCGTGGCCGGGTTGCTCAGCGAAGCGTAGCCGTTCGAATTGAACGTGCTTACTCCGCTACGGTCGACTGCGCTCGCGGGACGAGGCTGGAGGGTGCGAGGCACGCTGCTGGTGTGCATCAGCCAGGCGTTTCTCGAAATGTCTGCAAGTAAGAAACTCGTGCTCTAATCCAAATGAAGAAGCAGAAATTATGATAACATGGCTAATTCATATAGGATGCGATCTTTCTTGTTTTGCGTTTCAAACAGAAAACTCTCCCGTTGTGACGTGAGCATGGTGACGCGCTTTCAAAATACCACAACACAAAAAATGCTCAGTGTAACAGCCATGGATGTAAGCACAGGTTTACTCCAAGTTGACCAAATAGTAACATTTTAACGTGGTAGACACTCACCTTCCACTTCGGGGGTCCCAGTTTCTGCGCCAGCGGTTTCGCCGTTCGAACTGTGAAGTGGTGGCGGAGTGTTTACAGCGGTTTATAGAAACACATAACTTGAAAAGCAGGTCACAACTCGTTCATATTTATTTCAGGTGAAAGTAGAAAAATGTGTCAAATCTACGACAAATTTAGAACTTTACTACAATCAGCGGTACAGTGGGTTAAGTATGCGTAGCTAAAACTGTTAGACTCGGTTCGATCACCGATCAGGTCATACCTAAGACCTGAAAAAGGGTTCTTGCTGACTGTCCAGCCTCATGCTTGCCGCTAATGGCTGGCTTCAAGAGAGCGGTTCACTCGCAGCACTGCCACTGACTCACCACCAGTGCAGCATTCTCTGCGAAACGGCGCAAGCAAGCGGAAATGGGCGGCCACAGACCAGTCGTAACATTCCGTAAGGAGCACAACACCCGCGCACAAATGAAACTGAACTGAACTAAAATGCTTCACGCTGTTGGCTAAATGAAACAAACTACAACTAGTCACGAACGCCCAAAAAGACAAAACTGTTGAGATCGTATTGAGTCATCAATATAACCTGCATAAAAACGATCGTCGGTTTAAAAAAAAATTTATCAACTTTAGGGTTCTGAGCGAGCTTGCGCGGTCAAACCATTGGAGCTTTCGTCACTGCTTCGCTCATTGCATCGTAACTAATCGTTGAGCAAATATATCGTCAGGAACACAAAGCGGAAAAATTATCACCACACAGGCGTATGCGACGGGGTTTCTAGGTCACCCGCAACCCAAGCAGCGCAAAAAATCAGTGCCTGGCGAATGACTCTTTACTTTGAGATGAAACCACGACAAATTTGCAGTTATGATATAAAATTTGGGGAAACNGTGCTGCCAAACTTTNATTTTTCCAGATCTTTTCATGGAAGCAAACGATAACTAAAGTTAGGCTTTGGTCGTTCTCACGTCAAGGATAATTCAAATAAAACAACTCTTGCAAATGACATCAGGCGACTGGATATTTATCACGGGAAAATTTTTTCGTCATGAAAATGGAGGTGACGTGGTCATGGCAGACGTTTTTCTTCGTCCCCTCCATCCAAACATTTCATCCTATACTTCTGGTCATAAAGTCCACCTCTTGAAAGAAGAGCGAGTCAACGAACAATGCGTCGCTCACCTGACTCGGTGCAGCGTCGAGTTCTTGGGATCAACATCTGCCGACGTTAACTCGCCCATCGGAAACGCCTACACGATAAACGCTTGGATAAAACTGAGCTCTAAAACTGATGTGCCTTCCAATAAAGATATTTTATCTTATCGACATACAACGCGAGTAAGAAATGATGAACTCGAAGACGCTCAAGTCTGGGAGCCACTCTACTGCGCCAACTCAGCTGGGGTCTGGAACTGTTAACATGACAAGCGAGTTCAATACAGAGATATATAAAAGATAGAAGTCGGGATATTGGCTGACATTATTACCACGAGCACTTACCTTGAGTGGTTTGCTAGAACTTTCTTGTTTTGACCGCGGTAGCGAGCAAACCGTATCATCACCTTTGTTACCACCCACCGGTGATGAACGATTCGGGCGAGCAGCGACGTCACTGCCCGCTGACGTTGTTGAGGTCACCAACTCGCCACCCAGCTTAGAGTTTAAAGTCAGGTTGTTGTTGGGCTTGAAGGAGGCTGCAACACAAAAGGCGGCAAGCACGTTGATGGGCATCATCGCTGCTGCACAAGAAAAGAACAAGTAACGAGCCACGATTGCGACAAGCCTCGCAACGAGACCAACGTCCGACACACATAAAAATATTAAGCAAATCTCGACAAGGCTTCTTTTTCAGACAAGGCTGTAATAATTTTAGACAAGGCTGTAATGATCGGTGCCCTGGCGTGAATCGGGCCAGTCAACAAAATTAGGTGCAATTTGACACCGTCACACTGCTTAATCTTGACGATCAACCATTATCTTCCGTTGCAAGCTTGTCAGTCCAGCAGCGATGCTTATTCTGGAATGCGCTGTTCTCAAAATCTTACTGCGCTGCTGATGAACGACTTACACAAGAAGCCACCTTCCCCGGTGCTATGCCGGTTGTTGTTGTTGTTGTTACTGTTGCTGTTGCTTCCCAGTTGTCGCTGATACGAGATCGGCGCTTGCAAAGCTGCGAGGAAATGGCAAACGTTATATTTCCTCGAAGTCAACTTTTTCTAGGCCAGGAAAAGCTATTGAAAATACGAAATGAACAACAACAGCATCATGAAAGAACTATAATTAAAAGACCGTTATGTTCAGTTTAAATTATCTTTCTCCGAAAAAACACGTGAAAACGCAAGAGGCTACACGAAAGTGAAAAGCAGCACAACTTCTTTTTATATAGCACGCATAGTGCAACCGCATTACCGTTGAGAAAGTCAAGCTGATTATCGAGCTGCTGCTTAATAGTCTCCATCCAAGTGTCTTTCACCTTCGGCAAAGACGCGCAGAGCTCGAGCGTTTCGCCGCCGCTCTTCTTCCGCAACACGAAGCGAGTGTCCGAACCTTTGACGTCGCGTAACTCGAGGTCCGAGTTTTTGATGCTGGACCGGAAAAAATATGTGGATTTATTCTCGCGTCAAATATTTGCCGAGTACCGAACCAACATGGCGGGTTACTGCGTCGTTATTTGCGCACATTGTTTTTTTGTGTGTGACTGATGCGCAAAATATGTCGTTCGTTATCAGACTCAAGAAACAAGTGTTCGCCCACTGGTTACACAAGGACCGCTCGATCGGTGGGATAAGTCGACTCGATGCTGCGGACACATCGAAACAACTTTAAGGCGAACCACGGGGACGACTGGGCTTCACGCCGCTGAGGCAATGCCAGCGGGAAAAGCGAGAAGGTAATATACAAATGAATTGCAGTAAAGACATCGAGCCAGTTTCGCGTGGCAAAGCAGTTTGTGAGTAAAGCTCATGAAAAAAAACAAACCACCAAGCAGAGCAAAAAGTAATCATATCTGACGTTGTTTGAAAAATCTCCAATACTATTCCAAAAACTCCCGTCATTTTCCAAAATATCGCAAGGTACGGTGTAATCGCGTTGGAGCGGAAATCACCTGCTCTTGAAAACGAAACCGAGCTCTTCTGCGCGCTTGTCGACCATCTCGCTGAATATGACGCACTGCTCGAAGAAAAACACCTTCCTGTCCTTCTCGTGGGTGTTGTTGCTCTCGCGCACCAGAAAGTTATCCTGCAGTAGGAGCTTGCCTTGGGCGGCGATGCGGCCCTGCGGCACAAAGACCTCTTGAGAAAAAGACAAACGTCTAAGACCGCGATTTTACGTTTAGGATGATCAGCACATTTCAACCAATGTTAGGATAAACGCATGCGCGAACTAAGCCAGGGGTTTTCAACCTTTTTTCGCTCATGGCCCATTCAACCAAGAGAAGACATTGGTGGTGACCCAAAGCTTATAGTCTCATAGATTTCACGCTTCTGTAACTTCAGCTTAAACACTAGCTGCTGTGCTATAACATTTGCATGCTATGCCATAGCAAGGCAATTCTCGTAAATAGTTTCAGCTGGCATTGTTGAATTATGTCACAAACGTAACATTCAGGTCTGATTTTTTGCTTTTTGTCTATCTTAATTGATCATAATGATATCATTATACAAGTCTCATAATGCTTTCAGTCTGAATTGTGCCAAGCTCTGTGGCTCCTTGCAAAAAAGCGTCATGGCCTACCACTGAGCCATGGCCCACACGCTGAAAATCACTAAATAAATGCTTTATGTCAGTGACATACTCTCATACAAGTGGCTTACTCGTGTATCTGCGCGAACTTTCTAAATCGCATCTTGAAAGCACTTGGTTGTTTCGTAAATTGTGCAACTGACGAGACTGGTCAGACGGGAGGGTTCACTAAACATGGGCCACACTATAGCAGGTAGCAATTGTACCCTCAAAATGGCAGTCAATTTTTACACGTTCCACCAACTGTGCACAACCTGAAGTTAAAATAAAACTATGCTTCGCTGCAGGCGAATGCCATGCCGCACTGGGGCTCGACGAAGAATCCAGAAAGTACGTCGACCGACAGACACTGTTGCTGAACACCCTTCAAGGGGTTTGAAAATCGAGAACAGCAGGGTACACGTGGACGGTCGGCTGCAAAGGCAGGAAACCCGACCGGAAAGTGACCCAGTCTGGTTGCGACCGCATACCGTGAAACCACTCATCCGTGCGACGGTCATCATGTCGTTCGCAAGCTTCGGCACAACGTGCATCACTTCCACCGCAGCGCGCAGGTCGGCGGAGTTCAAGTTCGCTCGCTCTGTGAACTTCAAGAAGTCCTGGACAAAGAGAAAGATGCTCGCAGTTTAAAAGTGTGAAAAAGAATTGCAATTTGTTTGTTCTTTTCGTGAGCGTTTGCATCAGCGTCGTCCTAATGGACCCTTCCTCCCCTTACCAGGAAGGTCGTTGCTGGGACTGTTGCCATCGGTTGAAGCATCGGAGCTTGTTTATTGGTTGAAGCGCGGCGAGGACGGCTGTAACTTAACGTGAAGTAATTTCCGTGCGACGCGTTCCAACTACGCGAAGAGTTGGCAAAAAAAGGTCAAAGCGCAGTAGCTTCTTTGCAGCAAACCAAGTTAAACGTGCGTCTGAACGCAAACAAGGCAACTACAACAAGGTGGGTAGCGAAACAAGCGAGATCAATTCCGCTTTATCAGAAATGTCACGACCACTCACTCCACTAAAGTTGCCAGTACTCGAGCAACGATTTACGTAACTATGACGCGCTAGACTCATTGACTGACGTGACCAGCTTGCGTCTACAATGCCGCCTCGTTTGTGTAGCAAAAGCGTATTTAATACGTAGTGTCGTTGTCGACACGAGGCGTCGCTCGCTATACGACAATACAAGCTTGCGAAATGACTGTCAGAACGTTAAGGTAAGCTGGAGCATCAAATATGACTACAACGAATCGGAGTGACAAGCGCAAAACATGCAACTTCAACTGATCACGCCAATATAATCCCACAGGCTTCGTATCAGCTGGCAACCTTCACTTCTTCAGAATAGATCCGCCAGATTTTTACAAACATTTACGCAATCCTTGACGAACAACTCAACTTATAGGTTTAAAGATCTTATCAACGATTTTAAACAATACCTGTAGAATCAAGGACCAACAAGAATTTTTAATGTGAGTGTGTGTGGATCATATGACATGAACTACCACCGACTTCCACACCAGCTAACTTCATATTGCCACATATTGCTGGTTCCAAGTCCTATGGCATTGCTGGTTCACCAACAGTAAACAATATTTCTCAATATTGCGATTTTACGCCGTGTCAAAATGCGCTGGGCTTTGCCACGTGTAACGACAGCCACATTCAACCTTCCCTGTATTTTATTGTCTGTGTTCATTTCCTCATTCGTTTCCTGACGTCTGGTTGCGCAAGTCAAGGTTATATTCCAAAGGCTAAACGCAACACGAAGCAGTTGGCCTGTGATTCTTACGCAAGCCCGGCAGCAGAAACACGCTCTGATCCAGACGTCAAGCGACGAACGCTATCCCGAATTCTATCGATTTCACGTGAATCTCCGCAAAGGTGACGCAGTCGAATCAGTCAGCGAATTGTTTTACCAGGAAATCGATTTCACGCATTTTGCTGCATTGAAAATTGCAAGCGAATATTTACGAGTGGTATGACGAAAGACTAAAGCAAGACCACTCCGCTTGTGAACCTTCGCTCGCAATTTCCAGGACTGAAGACGCGTAAAATGCGTGAAAGGTCGATTACCTTGTAAAACAATTCGCCGATTGATGAGACTGCTTCACCTTTGTGGGGACTCTTATTGTTGGAATGTCTATGTGTTGAGTCCGAATCATCGCAAAGTTATGAACGCATAGCATGGCAGGCAGATCCTCGAAAGCTCACAGCAAGCCTACGTGGAGCCTTCAACTCTCGGTTTCACGTGCGACTGCAATCGAATGAGCACCGTAGAGACTGTGGCTGAAAAAGCTTATAAAAGCACACAAAAACACATTTAGGAATTCAGAAGATAATTAAAACAACACTTCTTGGTTACTTACCCTAAACAAAGACATTTCACCTTAACAGGGCTTGAGTGCAAGAACGACACAAGTTTGTGAGGAACAATCAAAAGCCAAAGCAAAGGATAAGAGACCAGTGGGCTGGACGTACCTTCAACAGAAGCTGGTATTTCATGATGCGTTGTACGGGCTTGATCAAGTAATCAGCCACGTCTAGCTTAGTGCCCACTTCCGCCTGCAAGTCAGTGAAGTAGGGTTGCTTGTATTTGCGTACGAGGTACTCTGACAGTGGCTTGTTCTGACAGTAGACGACGTACATGTGTAGGCGGCGTTCCTTAAAAATCAAGCAACAACAGGTTACATCGGAAAAAATACTTAACTGGAAGAAAAAAACGCGCCCTAATGAACTATGATAAAAAATACACGCGCTCTCGTCCAACGAAAACAAGAGCCCCCCCGCTAAGCGGGTCAGGTGTTTCTTTCGCGGTCGGTAACGACACGAAAGCGTTGCTGCTTAATGCGAACGAGCAAAGCGAAAAACTTTTTTCCGGTTAATCAACAGCTTAATAGACGAGACATTACCGGGCGAGCGAGTGTCGACACGACTTGCATCCATTAGCTTCACGCGAGAAGAATCCCGTTTAAAAAAAAACTTAACGGCAACTGCACGGCACAAACACGCAGGTGTTTGCTGCATTGCACAGGTAGAATGCTAGCGCATATATGCGAAAGTGAAGTTAAAGGTACAAAGGCATGCTGGAATCGGATGTTGTTTGGCGTTTCCGAATCGAACCGCAGATACAGAAAAGGCGACAACATTGCTTTGCAAAATCCAGGAAAGCGAAAAACGCGGTTATCTGAGGATCGCAACTTACGCATTTCTTGAACAGCTTGCCAAGGTATTCGGAATCGTCCCGGCACTTGTTCAACTCTTTCATGAAAGAACTGCAAAAAAGAAACCTCAGTTTTGCACAGACGTTTCACAGCAGGCGGTTTGTACCGTTTTTCGTAAAACCTGCTTGGGGGTGGCGAAACCCTACAGCGCCACACAACTCTTACTCTCTGTGCCATTCGTAGATCTGCACGATGTTGCCGAACACGACACGTTCCTTTCCTTTGTCGGAAACTGGCAAGCCTCTCTCCAAGACCTTGGCCATGTAACCTTCGACGATGGTTTTCAGGTCGACGACATACTCGCGTTCGGTTTCGAGCAGCTCCTGCGCAAGCAAACAACGACAATGCTGATATCGGATGACGATTTTTTCTGAGTTATTTCGAGTCCTCCTAGGGCGCTGCTCCCCCGCAACCCTCCCCGGACGAAAAGCGGGCGCGAAAATAAGTGAATGAATTATATTCGCTTACTTGGACTTCTTTTATGCGGACACTTCAGCAAATTTCGAACGGAAAATTCTGGAGACGAATTTACAAAACGGACCACACGATNACTAGCTCAAAAGACATACAANCGTACGNTCTTGATAACACAGTAGAACGCACGAGTGTAATGATTTTTCAATCAGGGCTGCAGTTGAGATCAAAAGGTCATCGAAGACAAGCCGAGACCGATCAATTTGACGGGCCTGGGGTGAGGGCGATTAGAAAAGTGGGGTAAGTCAAGAGACTTTTGGGAGCACATTTTTAGACTATGCAAGAACATACAAATTTGTTTAGGACATTCTATTCCGAAAACACGCTGCAGTCGAAAAGCGAAGTTCGACTTTTGCTTCTGCAGAACATTGCTCTCCCTGGCGTTCTGATGGGAAAGGAGAAACATTTCATGTGGTTTTCTAAGCCGAGGTTTGAGATATGTCGAAGCTGAGCAAAATTCCCATTTACAATTTATAGGTAAATTTGTTAGAAGTCTTGATAAGAATACAGGTCTGGTCTTGCTTCACCCTTGACATTTCTCCACTGATTTCATTGTGGCTCACGTTACCTTCACACCCGAAATGATTTTGCAAAGTATCTTTAATGGCGCACACCTGACCTTGCGAATGCAAACTTGGCGACCAGCACACACTTCACCCATTACTGATCAATCTTCATTAGGACTTATCGAAAGAGTTTGTACAACACGTAACACGTGCATTAAAACTAACCCGTAACCGCAAAATAAAGTACGTATCTCATGTTCGATCACTGGCTCAGTTCCAATCATCGGCATCTGATGAGACCGCGATAAATCAATGCATAGTCATTACCAAAACCGATTAAAAGCAGTTCGGGAAAATCTATTTACCTGAAGGACGTATTGCCTTCTTTGCAGCAGCGCCTCATTTTCAGCAGCAGCTCGGTGGCTTTCTGAGGCGATGGCGTTGGAGCTTTCCTGTTCCGGGGTTTGCCCAGTCGCAGATGTATCCGTCGATCTATTCTCGGTGGGTGCGCTTCCAACAGCACCGTTTGTGGCAGAGCTGTTAGGCGCGGAACTACGATTCTGGCAAAACAGAAAACAAATGAAAAACGAAGTAAAAACCTGAATTGTCGTCGATGTATTACTTAATCACATGCTGCAAAAGCGGATTTATCAGGCTGGTCTTTTCATAAATCGCACAAATTAGCCTGCGCGTTACACCGCGTCGGACATTAACGTCCTCCATCGACAAAGCAAAATGAGTTCCTGATGCGTTTATGGTTTTCTATTAAAATTTCAGACGCAGTGTACGTGCGGATTATCTGAATATGCACTAAGACTAAACTTCAACGATTCCTATTTTGACAACCTTGATTCCGTTGGACGCAAATAACCACTAGACACAACGACTGACAGCAGAGTTCCCACAACTTGTTTTACTTGCTTGTCATCGTGCTTCCTCGAAAGTTTATCTTGACTTGCTAGATTATTAATAATTTTGACTTTTGCCACATACGTCTAGGTCGGGGATCCGTACTGTCTACATAAACTCGTGTTACTGGGATTTACTGCTGAAGATTGGCTTCTCGTACTCCCGCGTTGCCCGTCAGTAACTTGGGTTCGTCATTGTGTTGTTGCATTACTCTTGACGAAATTTCATACAGAACAAACGTTGTAAAAAAGCGCTTACTCGCTTTTGCCACACGTCACCGTCTGGAACAGGAGCGCCATCAGTAACAGTAATCGCCTTGTTCGCTTCACTTTCTGCAGCGGATCTGCGGATGGGCGACCTCTGCACAAAGCCATGTCGGTTACGAATCGTCCTCAGAGACAGTTTGAATCTAAACTAAAGAGACTGGCACCCACATTTTGAAAACATACAAAACAGAGCAAAGCGTTAACATGCAAACGATGCACGAAGCGATTTGAGTGTTGCTTCTGGTTGAGGTCTGCGTTTCGACTGAAAAGATTCTAAAGGCAAACATTGTCGAAAGGTGTTCACGACCTATCTTGTGCAAAAGCATGCAATTGTTACAACGGAGTGATATTTTCAATTGTTTGAGCTAGACAATTTATAGCTAGAGAGCGAGTGATTGCTTTTCGACATACAAATCAAAAAACTACAAAAATACAGCGGATACTATATGATGATAGAGGTAACGTTGAAAGACACCAAATTAAACAAGCAAATTGCACGACTATGAAGCTTAAATAGCTTTGACTATCTAGAAAAAACTACTTAGCTTGCATTGGGATCTGATTATGAAAGAAAGCATCTTCTGAAAAGCACTTTGGAACATTACTTGGTCTTAGACTCTAGACCAGAGGTTCCCAAGTTTTTTTCTTGCGACCCTTTTTCCAGTATCTGCACGTTTTACGCTACCCTATACAATCGATTTTCTGATCTATCGTTTGCACAACGTTGGCTATATCTTAAAACAAGAATGAATTTTACAAAGACCTACTATTCCGTATATTCACTGTAAAATCTTTTCTCTGTAAAGTGCAACAACGAAATTCAACGCTATGGTTGATGACTTTATGGAAGAAAGTCTCGTGACAAAATATTTTTTTATTCATTGCCATTTACAGTCTGCTATTTCATGTTGATATCTTCTCTTTCCAAGCATATCTAGGCTACAAGATACGCAGGTGTGAACGAATCTCACTAAAAAGTTGAAACTTCCTAGTCAGTAATTCCTGGGCAAATAGTTCCTTACGAAAAGTGACCGAGCTACCTTGCTGGTAATTGCAGGTGGAAACTCGAAAAGCACATTTAGGGATAGAAATGCCTAAAAAGTTTAGGTTAATACAAAAAACAGGATCCAAAATTTAGCAGGACATTGGAAGTCCAACCACGATAGAAAACAGCATCCCATTTACTGCAAGCTCATTTCCACGGAAGGAATTCTTTCAAGCAAATAGAATCACCAATAGCAAAAATTTTGACGACAGGTTAATATTTGTCTTCCTTTTCCGGAAAGAATACTTTGATGAAGCAAGGTTAGTTACTGCAACTACGTAAGTGTGCAGAGCAATATCGATTGCTGGGGGGAGTTTCATGACACCCAACAGCCTTCGCAATCACGACCACGCGACGAAAACCGCAACGAGACAACGCAATGACACCGTCATCCATTCTGAAACTTCAAATGAAAACACATCATACCTTGCAGAACATTAGCGACACAAATCAGCCGTTAATTCAGTGCGCGGTTTGACAAGACACGACTTTTTACAAGCAGAAGTGCGCCGACGCTGCTGATGACCTGAAGGATCAGCACGGAGGCTTAGTTAGCCTTTTATTGTGCCCAGCGATTTCAACCGAAAACAAAGGTGTTTGTCTTGTCTCGTAGAAGTTGGTCCAAACAGTTACAAGTATAAATTTTTACAACGTATAAAAACGCATGCAAGCAAGTGACGATTGACATTAATCAGTTGTGTCCCGGCAACTCGGTGTTTGTATCGAAGTCATGTGCAGCAAAAACGCAATTGCCGTTTCAATCCTTACAAATGAAAAGCTGGTCACAGCTGCTGGGAAAAACCGGATTCCAGGTTCGTACGTAGGAATCACAGATTACTACTCGTAAAACAACACTACGGCACAAATGTTGAAAGGTTAGTTCTTTCCAGTTAGAGCACATGAAGAGTTAAAAATCGGGTTTGACTATGGTTTCTGAAAGCTGTGTCATAGCGCAGTAGAAAGACAAGGGTTAATTCAAGATGTTCTGAAATGGTCGCGCTGCGGCGCCAGTATTAACGCTGTTGCTATTAACCCATGCAAATGAACTTCCATGCATTGCCATGCCAGGATCCGCAAGATAGCAAAAACAAAAAAGTGAATTCAGTAACTGGAAGGTCACGACTTGGCGTAAAAATCAACCAAGTCAGATTCCGCCACTCTGGCGCTAGTTACTTGATATGCGACGACCCGCGCAGTTTCTGGAGAAAAAATGGGACTTTCACGACTTCTAAGCTCTCCAGCAGTTTTTTCCAATCGAGTGACACCAGACCAGATAGAATTCTGATAAACGTAGGGTTGAAGTCTAAAAACCATGTGCTCGAGCTTTATTGAAAGCAATCCCACTGCGGCGCAAACTGAATTTTAAAATACGACCAACAAGCCCTGATCTCACAAGCAACTGCTGATGATCCGAAACACGGATGCGATGACGCCATGACTGAAAGATTGCCACTACACCGACAATCCGACATGCAAGGGGACACTACCAGCTGAAGCTAAGCATGCAAGACAAATGGTAAAGTAGCAATAAAACTTGCAAGTCACCGAGAACGTTTCGCTCAAAATGTCTTCCAATTCCCTTCGAAGGTCGTATGAATGTGAGTGATTAAGGTCGGGGCTTTCGCCGGCGGCAAAAAACTCACCGCTCTCCCCGATTACCGACGAAACGGAGCATGCAGGGGAACACTAAAGACGTCACAATGAAAACACAACACACGGTTATGACGCAAGACATGAACAAAATGAAGTCTTGCTGATAAAAAACAACAAAAACGAATGAAATCATGACGTAGGAGTACAGAATACGCTTTGTCTGATACGAACATCTCTTGTGTTTGACCAGCGGTATTAACCCTGCTCAGGAATCATGGGCGGGCCCCTCCCCAGAGGGATTTTCTTTTGTTAATTTCAGATACTTAGAAAAATGCTAGAAACCTGTGCTTCCATGACTTTTCCTGATTTTCAGAGATCAATGGAATAATGCCAGAGTCATTTTCCGAAAATGTCCCTGAAAGCCTATACATAGGGTGTATTGGGTACTATACTACCCAGGGTACCTGATGAGTAGATAATTTTGGCCACTATTCTAAGTTAACATTTCAATGCAATTTCAAGTGCAAAACCTGTTTGGCCAGATATTAGCTATAGCTAATATGTGATAAGTCTTCGAACACCATGGCTTGACCTGAAAAAAGCGGATCTAACACGTGCATGACGTTTACGGCGAACAAACCAAAAATCTCCTCTATAAAGTCCTTTTTTTCGTGGTATCCGGCCTAACATTTGTATATGTCCGTTTCGCTGGGAACATAAAATTTTGTTGCGAAAGTGATTGACAATGTGCATATGGATGTAAGAAATAGTTTGATCTGAAAAAAACGTATGTCACGTGTCCCAGGAAGACGTTTGCAAATCATGGGTAGCATTATACCCTGGTTTTACTAACGCGTATAGAAAAATAAGGATTCCTGAGGAGGGTTT